>OBJZ01000267.1_pt1 | contig 18486 bp, 20 predicted proteins | sample 1481641 | NCBI WGS metagenome assembly OBJZ01 (sample SAMN02364493, study PRJEB22542) | human gut metagenome | isolation source: fecal sample | host: premature infant | place: USA: Chicago, IL | collected 2012-01
GACTGGAGTTCAGACGTGTGCTCTTCCGATCTAAATATTAAGGAAATTTTTTTTGGTACTTCACCCCACCCCCACCCAGAAACGAGAACAGAATTTGAGCACGTAGCGACAAAAATTTTGAGTGAAAGGTCAATTAAAAAATACATTTAAAAATATGTAATGGATTATTGATAAAAAGTTTTTCAAAAAAGTTTGCTAAAACTATTGCAAAAAATTCGCACTTATTATATAATGTAATCAAGTTAGAAATGGAGGTGAGAAAAGTGACACCAGAAAAAGGTCAAGCCTATACGGAAATGTTACAACTGTTTAATTTATTACAACAATGGAATGATTTTTACACATCAGAAAATGCAAGTAATTTATTAGTTGCATGTCAACAATTATTAATTAATTACAATGACCCAGTCATTAAATTTATTAATGATGAAAATGAAGATAAATCACTACTAAGCTATTTAGCAGGTGATGACGGATTATCACAATGGCAATTTTACAAAGGTTTTTATAATAATTACAACGTTCATATTTTTTAAAATAACATTTAATACTATATTCTAAAAATATAATGTGAGGTGAACATATGAACTACATTGATGTTGAAATCAAAGGTTTTACAGTCTATGCAAAAAATGATAGACATGAAGAATATGACTTTTTTATTCCAAAACAAGATTACAGAATAACTAAACGTGAAATATTACAACATATTCCAGAAGGACATACATTACTAGATAGCAAACGTACGTCAAAAATAATTACAGTAAGTTATGATGAATTATTAAAAATTGAAATTTAAAGGAGTTAATAAAAAATGGCAAATGTAAATGAATTATTAAACAAATATTCTAACGGTGGCGCAAAATTTGAATACGACAATGAAAAAGAAAGAGAATATATCAAATTAGGTGAATTGGATATGTCAAAAACATACCCTATTGAAGCGTTATTCATCAATACGAAAGGTAAATTTGGTGACCAAGGTGTCATCATTAGTGGTGACTACATTGTCAACTTACCTAATCACTTAACAGAAATGATTGAAGAAATGCGACAAGATAGTGAAATGGTTGACGCAATCAATCAACGTTTATTTGATTTTGAAATTTATGAATTTGAATCTAAGAAATATAATCGTGTATCACATAGTATTAATTTAGTACCAAGTGAAAAAGCAAAACAAGAGGTTGAACCTGAGCAACGTAACCCGTTATATAGTGAGCCTGAACCTGAATCTGAAAAAAAGTAGTATATGAGCGACGTAACCCGTTCGCTCGTTCTACTAAACCAATTGATATTAGTGATGAAGATTTACCATTTTAATAAAAACTGAATAAAGGGGGCAATGCCTCCTTTTTTATTATGGAGTGATAAAAATGTTAGCGTTTGAAAAAAGTATTATTGATGTATTAGAAAAAGCCTATGCTATGAATAAAGGATTTGTTGTGCTTTGTCAAAGAAGTAAAAAATATTTAAGTCGTACACTAAAATTTCTTGATGATATTAAATGTGAGTATATAACAATTACTGATAAAGACGGTACTATTAATATTGTGATTGATGTTAATTATTATAAAGGGGTTTAGTTTATGTTTGGTACAATCGTTACAATAGGATTATGTTTATATGGTATAATTGCTTTAATACTTGTTTCAATCGTTAATTATAAAAGGAGTGATTACATGAATTTGATTAAAGCATATTATAATATTGTTAACGCTCTCAATGATTACGATTTAACAAAAGAACAAAGAGATAAATTAGAAAATGCTTTATTTGAAATTACGCATATTCTTAATGATTTAGAAAGTGAGGGAAAATATTTTGATAATTAAACATCAAATGAAATTACATTTAAATGAATTGGTTGATTGGGCGTGGCGTAATGGTATAACATCTGAAAAGTTTCACTCAAATAATGGTTCATATGTAATATTTGACCATAGTGCAGTAGTAGAAACCTATATTATAAACAAAAATGATTTATTTAATGTTATAGAAGAAATTGAAATCACATTAAATACACCGATTGACTATTTCCTAGAGAAAGATATGTACGGAAATTATCGTGAACATCAAAATATTGCTATTAAGGATTTATTATTTTTAAATACAACATCAGATATTTGGTTAATTAATGATGATGATTCACATATATTGATTTATAAAGACGGAAAACTCATTGATGAATATATGTATCATCAATTTGAATATGAAGCTAATCAGAATAAACATATTTACCCAAATAATAAAGCAAGTGGAACGTACCCACATAAAACAGAACAAGACGTCACACCACCAAAAAAACAACCTGATACAAAACCCCTACCACCTGAAGATAATACACCAAAAGTGAGAACCATTAAAACATTAAATGGTACAGTGATGAAAGATTATACACCCGTTTCATCAATACAATATGTTAAATCTGTTGGAATCATTGGTGACAGTGTGGGTAAAGGCGCGCATGCTTCATATAACTTTGGTGATTACATCAAAGAAAAAACAGGTGCAAAAATTCAAAACTTATCAGTAAGCAGTGCTACAATGAGTGAAGTTAAAGACAATAATATATTAAATCAAGCTAAACAACTCAAAGATAATGAATTAGTGATTATACAGGGTACTGATGATGATTGGTTGTTTAATTCAAATGCAGGTGTTGAAGTAGGTAATAAACTTACTGATACAAAAACATATATCGGTGCATTTTATAAGGTTGTAGAAACGGTTAAAGAAAATAACCCAAAAGCTAAAATCGTTGTAATTACACCAACGAAACAAGCTAAAATTGATGATACAGGAAAAGTTATAAGACGTGATACAGACAAGAATAAAAAAGGTTACACATTAAAAACTTATGTTGATTCACAAGTGAAAGCAACTAAAGATTTAGGATTAGCATTATATAATGCTTATGATGATTCATTAATTAATCCTTATGATGAAAAATTTAGACAATCGTCTATGAAAGACGGTTTACACCCAACAAAATGGGGTCATGAAATGATGTATTATCGCATTGTAGAAACATATCATAAAAATTTTGATTGAGGTGTAGACAATGAAAAGAGGTAACAAAAGTAATCGCATTGCACGTTCAAATGCTTTTAGAGAATCAACATCAAAAAAACAATCAACCTATGAACGTGACGGATTTGTTTTTTTATTTGATGATGAAGAATTACAAAAAGAATATATACATGAGTATAATTACTTTAATAATCTATTTGTAGAAAAAGGAAAAGTTAAATTACCTAAACCAAAAAAGATTGGTTACAATGATGCAAAAAGTTTAGTCAGTGGTAAGAATCAAGAAAAATTGACTAATATAGAAAATGTATATAAACAACTGGATTATGATTGGGAACAAAAAGGTAATATGCACAAACGTCACCTATTCCAAGAATCAGTCAAAGAAAATGATGGTTCACAAGAAATATCACACTTTATTAAATCAACGGAAAAGCTATTTGAAGAACTTGCAGAAGCAACGAAAGTAGCAGATATTGTCAATAAAAAACAAGTTAAATATAACGTGGTTTATTACGTCAGACAGGTAGGTTAAAATATGTTTGAAAACATTCAAGATATTATTGATTATTATTCAAGTAAGGAGGGAAAAAATGAAAAAGTCACGACTGAATGAAGTTAAAGATTATCAAAACTTTGTAACTAAGTTTAGACGTTCTATTCCCAAACAATATAACCAAATTGAACTTGCAGATGACTTAATGAATTTAGATATTGATTTTTTAATTTCCATATCCAACCGTTCAGACGGTAAAACATTCAACTATGTTGCATTTTTTATGAAGTTAGCTATTGATTTAGATATTAAGTTTACTTTACTCGCAAGACATCATACATTGCGTGACGCTTATCGTGAATTACTTGAAAGAATATGTATTGAACAAAAACATTTTAATGATAAAGAGTTATTTTTTAGAAATACGCAAGATTATATTGCAGTGGGTTATGGTGATAAAGAAATAGGTATTATTACACATCTTAATAATGCTACAGATTTAAAATATCATTCTAATTTTATGAAAAACTTTCCAATTATTATATATGATGAATTCCTAGCTTTAGAAAGTGACTATCTCATAGATGAGTGGGAAAAGTTGAAAACCATATATGAAAGTATTGACCGTAACCATGGTAATATTGAGTATATCAAAATACCAAAAATTGTATTACTAGGAAATGCCGTAAACTTTTCAAGTCCCTTACTTGCTAACTTAAATATTTATGAACAGTTGCAACATCACTCAAAATTTGGTATGAATAGCAAACGTCAGTATAGTAATATCATGCTTGAGATGAGAAGAAATGAATTTTCTAATGAGAATCGTAACACACGTGCATTTAATACTGATGATGATTCTATGACAACAGGTGAATTTGATTTTAATACATTCAATTTAGCAGACGATTATTTGAGGGCGCACATATCAAGTAATGGAAACTTTTTCCATATCAAAACCCCCTATAACTATATTAAAGTGATGTATAACTTAAATGATTATCAAACGAATATTAAAGTTGTACCCTATTCAGATGATTATCAATTTTGTACTGATGTATCAGATGTTGAACATGGTGCATTATTTTTAAAAGAATCATTTTATAAAGATAATCATCAAAGGCGTTATTATAACCCCTCAAATCTTCATTTTGATAATGCTTACAGTAAATCATTTATACTCAATGAGGACGATTTTATTCATTTAAACATGAACAAGATTATAAAGTATCATTTAAAAACAGAACGTAACAAAAAAGGGTATCAACCTTTTGAACAAAAAGAAAAAATGTATCATGATAACTACATTGAAAGAACTAAAAAAAATCTAGTAAAATCATTTATAAGCAATGTGTAAAGTTTTTACATATTGCTTTTTTTATGATATAATGTTTTTTGATTAGAGGTGTAGAACATGGGATTATTAGAAGCAATGCAAAAACATAAAGGTCAAAAAAATTTATATCTTTATTGGGATATTGAAACATTAAACTATAATAAGGTTGCAGGTAGAGAAAAACCAACAAAATATAAAAATGTCACTTATAGTCTTGCAATTGGTTGGTATGATGGACAACACATTGATGTTGAAGTTTTTCCAAGTTTTAAAGCCTTTTATCAATCTTTTTTTGATTACGCCTCAAGACGTGATACCATTACGAAATCACAAACAACCATTAATATGATTGCACATAACTGTAATAAATATGATAATCATTTTTTACTTCATGATACAAAATATTATTTTGGTGATGATTTAGTGATAGAAAATTTATTTATGAAAAGTGCAGAAGATAACGAAAATACGATTAATATCAATGAAGCAAAATTATTATCAAAAGAAACAAATGTGATTTTAGAAAAACGTGTTAAATCAAGTATCAATTTAGATTTAATGATGTATTTGAAAGGATTTAAGTTTAATATCATTGATAACTTTATGAAAACCAATACATCAATTGCTACACTAGGTAAAAAGCTCAAAGACAGCGGGTTTATTAGTGAAGATGAATTAAAAACTGATTTTCAATATGATGTGTTCGATGTAGAACATGATATGACAGATACACAAGCCTATGCTTATGCTTATGAATGTTTTCATCAACTTACAGAATCACAAATGACCTATATTAGAAACGATGTCATCATATTAGGTATGTGCCACATACATTATAGTGATATATTCCCTAATTTTGATTATAGTGCGATGACCTTTAGTGTAAATATTATGAAAAGTTATATCAATAATGAAACAACACGCTTACAATTATTAAACCAAAAAGGAAAGCAAAAAATATCATACACAGATTTCACTTTTTTTGATATGAATTTTTATGACTTTATTAAGGGTTTCTATCGTGGTGGATTAAATATGTATAATTCACGTTATGTTGATAAAATAATCAATGAGGAATGTTTTTCAATAGACATTAATAGTAGTTATCCTTATGTAATGTATCATGAAAAATTACCGATGTATATTTATGATTTTGGTGAATATGAACAACCTACAACGATACACATTGATTTAACTAATAGAGATTATTTTTCACTTTATAAAATGGATAAAGTCACATTCAATCGTACTATTTTAAGAAATATTGAAAGTGATTTAATTAAACAATGTCTTGTTAAATACTACAATAATGATAAAAAGTTTGTTAACATAAATACAAACACTTTACGCATGATTCAAGATTTAACGGGTTTAACTTTTGACAAAATAAATGTGTTTGCTTTTGTGTGCTATGAATGTGAATACTTTGGTGCTCGTGATATTATTCATCATAATTATTTTATTAAAACACAGGGTAAATTAAATAAAAAAATCATTATGGATTCACCCTATAACTATAAAATTACTGATGAAGTGAATACACATACCTATTCACAAGAAGAAATCATGTTGAGTAAAGTTGTTTTAAATGGTCTGTATGGTATACCTGCTTTACGGTCACATTTTAATTTGTTTAGACGTGATGAGGACGGTTTTTTAGTTAACCATGAAAATGGATATAAAAACAGTGAACGCAATTTGTTGTTTTCAACTTTTGTTACATCACAAGCCCTTTATAATTTACTTGAACCATTACAAAATTTAACACAATCTGAAATTGATGAATGTTTTATATATTGTGATACGGATTCACTTTATTTAAAATCAAAGATTAAACATAAAATCAATGATGAATTATTTGACCCAATCGCATTAGGTAAGTGGGACATTGAAAATCACGTTATTAAAAAAATGTATGTACTCAATCATAAAAAGTACGCCTACCAAAAAGAAGATAATACAATTAAAATAGCCAGTGCAGGTATTCCATTAGACGCATTTAATAAAAATCAATCTTTTGAAGAATTTATAAAGAATGATTTTCACCATAAAGCAATTGTGTATAACAATAAATCCATTTATAACGAACAAAAGACAATATCTATTTATCCGTCAAAAACATATATTGAAAAAGGTACACCTTATGATTATTATTTCCCTAAAGAATTAGAGGATAGAAAAGAAGATGTATTAAAACAAGCAAGACGTGAATATGATGATGTTAATGACGATGATATATTATACATTGAGAGTGAAGTAGGCGCTTTTTCATTTAGTGACTTGTTTCCATATCAATTTGAAATTAAAAATAAATGTGATATTAACATTTTATATATGGTTCATCAAGATATAAAAAATGACGCTACATGATAGTAGCGTCTTTTTTACGAGGTATAGTGACAAGTGACGTTTGCCATACGGATTATGTTTTGTTGTTTATTTACTAGAATGTTCTAGCATACTTATATTATAGCATAATTTTTACTTAATGCCACTAAAAAACATAATATTATCCCCTGCATTTTCAGGTACACCGTCAATCAATGTATATTCAACAACACGACTAGGTGCCCAATAAGGTGGCACGTTATAATTGGCTACTAAAAATGAACCGTCTTTGAATACTGCTACTACGACACCCGTATGTCCGACACCGGGTAATGATGCTTGTAAATAAGGGGGTTTACTACTAAATCCATAGCCAACTGTTGGTCGATGTGTGACACGTGCGCCACGATTACGATATACCACCCACACACGTTGACCGTTTGTGACTTGTCCGTCGTCGGCAGGTTGTACTTTACCATGTAATTGTGTCATATAACACTGTGTCAATTCTGTACATTGACCTGTATTACCAAACCTCGGAAATGTATTACCACTGTTATTTAGATAACTAGGTTTAAATAGTGGCACGTCAATAGCGTCTTTATATTTTTTTGGTAATTGAGAATAAGTCCAGTTACCACCAATCACACGTCCACTTTTACCATTAGGTGCAACTGATTTACCCCCTTTATCTGCGCCACCCTCACTATCATCGGCACCTGTATCTTTTCCACCACCCCCGTCGATTCTTGATATTAAGTCTTTCATTTCATCAAGTAATTTTTGATTCATATTTAAACGATAGGTGTTATTGTATGTTTTTGTAATGGTAAACATCTGATTAGAAAAAAATTTATCAGTACCAATAGAGTGCAAATCCCACTGCATACTGTCTTGTAATTTTTTAAGAAATTCCTCAAAGGCACGTGCAACAACATCAAGCCCACCACTAGAGCCACTAGAACTACTTGAAGCACTACTTGAACCTCCTTTACCGTCTATTTTTCCACCCCAAGCTAAAATCGTGTTTGAAGCGTCTAAGAATGGATTTCCATATGTTTGCACTCGGTTATAACTTGCTTGTAATCCCTCAGGATAATAAGCAGCCCAAGTTGCTGCAGCTGTTAATGGAATATAGGCACGACCGACTTTACCATTTTTCATATTATGTGAAAAATCATAATTACCTTTTGCTTTTACACTTGCAGGCACAAAGTCTACGGGATTTCCTGCGTCAATCCACGAGGGTGTACCTGCTTGACGAGATTGAGACACAAGTTTACGTGCAACAAATTGTGCGTCTGATAAATAATTACCCTGTGGTGTTGTATGGTTAAGCCAACCCCAACTACCATTATAGCCCTCATTTTTTTCATAAGCACTAAATAATGCAGGTGATACCCCAATGCTTTTAACTGCACTCAAGACCTGCCTAATTTTACCTGAATCATTACCACACCACGCTTGAAATCGTCCAATCCCTTTAACTTTAGGTACTAAATCATCAACACTTAATCCAAAATCATCATTTAAATTAGAATGAATAAACTTATCAATTTTTTCTTTATCATTCATCTTTATTCACTTCTTTCATTGGCTTGTTATCACGACTTCTTATGACTTTTAATTTTTCCCCAATTTCTTCAGGAATCAGTACCCCCATTTCTGCACAGTTTTCAACAATAGATAATCCCTCATTCGCTATATAGAAAAAGATTGTTACCATTAATAAACCATTGTTTAGATTTAATATTTGGTCGATGATATTTGCTAAAATGATAATACAGAAAATGAGTATTTTACGACCAAATCCATACATGCTTTTTCTACTCCATAAGTTTTTATTTTTAAAGGCTTTAGCTAAACCTGTAATAATATCAATTAACATTAAAACCATTAAAAAATACAGTAATTTTATATCACCTGCATATATAAATGTGTGAAATGCGTCAGTTTGTGTATATTGTACGTGTAATTCACCTTTTTCCATTTTTTAAACCTACTTTCTAAATTTATTTTTAAATACATTTTGTGCCATTGGATTGTTTGTTCCGTCGTTATGCCAAAATCTGACACCCGTTTCAAGTAATACTTTCAATTGTTCTAAAAGCATAGGGTCGATACCGTCAATAGTATATGTACCTCTCATTCTTAAATAATTGCATACCGTCCATGAATCAATTGGGAATGGTGTTCCTGCTTGGTCGTTCGTTTCAAAACCTAACATGAAATAATAACGTTGAATATTATCCATGTCGAAGGGCGCGGGTACACCGATTTTCATGGTTAATCCATTAATACTATTTGCGATTTGGAACGCATTTCCCATTTGTGAACTTGTCACAGTAGGGGGTTGTAATGCTAAGTCTTTATATTCTGCACGTAATTCTTTATAGTAATTATACTCATCATTAAATTTTGAAAATAAAGCCGTTGGTGAAAGATTAGAACCAATACTTACGGCGTCATAAAATCTTGATTTCAAATCATTACCATTGACAACATTATTGATTCTGCTAGATATTAAATTACTTTGTGCATTTTTTTGTTTGTTGGCTTGTTGAGATTGTGCAAGTAATCCATTATCAATTAAAATAGGGACTTCGGCAAAACTATCAAACGTGATAGCCGTATTTAAAAATGAACCTGTATCAATCAAAATTGAATTATCACTTGCTTGTATTGGTTTTTCATTGGGTGCGCTATTATAGTCAACGGGATAAATACGTACCTCATTATGATAACCAATAATAGATTTTGTTCTTAACTTAACCCCTGTTCTTTCTGTTATTTTTCCTGCGTCAAGTAATAAACTGTCACCATTCCATGAATATATTTCAATCGTTAAATATTCATTTCTCACTAAATGTTTTAATTCATCTTGATTACTATTTAACATATATTGCAATCGTTCAAATGGTACACGTAATTCTTTTAATTCCCACTCATTAGATAATTTATCATTTTTAAGTGTCATTAATCCTTTTATATCTTCTTGTGTTTTGACTGCTTCTAAATCATCTTTATTAATAAATGTTGCAGGTATTAATATGATTTTTTGAAAGTTTTGTGTAATCCATGGATATTTACTCATTTTATCCATAAAGTTATTAAAATCCTCACGATTCATGACATATAAATTAACTGGACTTGTAATGTAATCGTAAGTAATCCCTTTTGAAGATTCTAAGTTTGGTTCTTTTTTAGTACCAAATTTTTTAGATAAATCAGCACTTGATTGGAATAAAACAAGATTACCACCAAACTGTTCAAGATAATTATTCAGATAGTATTTGTTACTGGCTTTAATAACATCATCATTATTTCTCAGTGATGGTAACAAATAATTATAGACATCACGTGGTAAATGTTGACGTTCAACAAAAACATTTTGTACTTGAGATAATACATTACCCTGTGTGTAAGTCATGACTGTATCAATGACTAAATACATACGCGTAACATGATCATTGACATATTCAATTTGATTGACAAACGCGTAATAACGTCTATTTTCAAAATCAGATTTAAATGTACAATAATTGATACCCTGTGCGTCTTGCCATGACATTTGCTCAAGATTTACCATGTTTCTATCACGTATAAAATTAAACGGAATATTTTTATAATCAATTGCTTTAAAATGATTTTCATTTAAAAAATAGTTGTCACGTTCATTGTTTGATGAAAAGTGAATCGTGTTTTGATAATCTGTCAGTGGTGTGTTATAGAAAAATTTAAAATGTGTCAGTTTTCTATCTGCCATAAAATATCCTCCTTATATGTAAAAATAGACACGCTTTCACGTGTCTATTATATCATAATTTAATCCATAAATACGGTATTAATTGGACACCACTCATCACCTGTTGGACTAGGGTAGGTTGTTCCCTCAATAACAACATCACCTGCACGCATAATTGTAATTCTTGTGTAGTAAATTGAACCTGATTTTTTACTAGTATTTTGAACATAGTAATGTGGATTTGTGAACTCTCCATTGATTGGGATTTTTCCTACTGTAATAGAATCACCATTATACCCTTTCACTGCACCACGTAAAGCAACTGTTTTAATGCCTTTTACGTTAGTAATTCGATATTGTGGTGGGTCGGTATGTGGTATTAACCCACTACCTGTGATTGTGATATTTTGCCAACCTGTATCATCAATAGTAATACCATTGATTTTTTCCGTATTCGATTGAATTTTTTGATTTGTTTCTTTTATCTTTTCGTTTAACGTTTTTTGTTCTTGTTTCAATTCGTCGATATTAATGGAATCAAGTTTTTGTTTCATTTCTTCTAAATGTGCATTGTCTAATTTTTCAGTGACTTCTTTTACTTTTAATTTGTTATCTTCGACCGATGTCTCAATGACTTTGATTTTTTCTTCATTATCATAGATACGTTTTTCATTGTCTGATAATTTTTCTTGAACTTCTTGAACCTCATCTTGTAGTGGTTCGATACTTTCTAAATGAAGAAAACCATTTTTTGTGTAAATGTAAATATCACCATCAATCGTTGATAATATATCATTTTCATCAACAAGATTTGTATTAAAATTTTCTAAGTGGTAAATATCTTTTACACTTCTTACAAATTTACTAGCCATTTAGTCAACCTCCAATTTTCCCCAAAGATTTTTTTCATTTTTAATTTTTTCTTGTTTATCTTCAATATGACCGATTGGCATATAAAATCTTTCTTTACTAGCACCTTTTTGTTGGTAATAAAAACCTAACCACCAATAACCATCTTTTTTAATAATTCTATCAAATTTAACATATTGATTAGGATATATCCAAGAATTTTTATCAACCATTGTACCTTTTAAACCTGGTTGTTTTCTTACAACAATCGGTTCTTTATTGGTTTTATGTGTTGTAAATTTTCCAGTCCAATTGAAAATTGTTTTAGGTTGTTTTTTTAATGACTTAGATTTTCCTTTCATATATCCCACAACTAAATTGTCAATCACTTTCATATCACGTCGACCATAACCACATGCTGCTAAGATGTTTCCTGGGTCTTGTTTATCAGCTTGAATATCTTGATGCCCCGGCATTTCATTTTTAGGATTAATAGTCCATGATTCACAAAATACTGCTGCTATACGACACGCATTATCTAATGACTTCATTGAACGTTCTTTATTTTTAAAGTAACATGCTTCAATACCAAAAGCACCATCATTTGCATCAACACCATACCAAGCATTATCAGTTGGCGTATCATACAATACATGCCATGCTTTCTCTGTAACTGGAATACATATAATAGCTTCTTTATCATCAACAAATACGTGTGCGCTTGCAACCATTGCCCAATCAATATTATACGTATTTCTATAGTAATTCACATTATCTTGTGCTGTGGTATCTGGATTGCCTGTGTCATGAAAGACTGCAAAACGTGGTTTTCCTGTTGTAAGTTTTTGACCTGTGCGTCTTGTTCCAAATGGTAAAAAGTCAGTATAAACGGGAACACCGTTCCATGTACCTATTTTTTTCTTACTCATTAAATCGCCTCCATTTTATTTAAAAAGGGTAGAATAATCTACCCTTTTATAATGAACCCTTTACTATCCATTGTATTAGGTTCTATGTTTGTTGAATATCCATGGTCTTTATCTGTAAATATCCTACTACCATTATACACGTTATATACTGTTTTGTTACTAGATATGTTAGAACCAAAACAAGTAATTTCACCACCACGTGTTGCATAAACGGGTTCATTTTTAGTACCTGAAATATTTGACGCTTCGGCGAACACTTTAGACGCATAAGCTAAAATACCAAAGTCACCACTACCTGTGATTGTAATTCTATCTGCAAATATTTGTCCACCACGTGTCGCTTCAATACCATTACGTCCTGCATGTTCAATGACGGCTTCGTTAATAGAAATCATTGAACCATACGCTAATACGTTATCATCTTTTGAACGTGACACTTTCGCACCATATGCTGCAACATAACCACCACGTGTTGATTCTAATCCACGACGACCGTTACCGTCACAATTAATTTCTTGACAATACACATCACCTGCGTAGGCAAGTACACCATTACGTTTATTACCATTGGTTGTTGATAATCTCGCTTGTACCGTTGAACCATGTGTACATTGAATACCATCAAGTCCATTCTCATTAGCATTACCACTTGTGAAATCAAGTTTTGAGTTGTTACTTGCGATGACACCATGCCATTTATTACGTGAAGCCGTTGCACCTGTTGCGTCAATAGAACAACCCCTGTTTGCCATAATACCACTTGCACCACAACCATTAGCAATCCCTTTATCAAAGTTAATATTTGATGAACGTGTTGCAATAACACCGTACGTTGTTTGTGAATTTGAGCAATCAGAATATCTTAAATCAATATCACTTGAAGCATAACTAACAACATTATCATCAATTGTATCAGTGATTTTACAGTTTCTTGCACTCGCTTGTGAACCTGTAGTCACCATTAAACCATGGTGTCCGTTAAATCTTGCTTCGGTAAAATCAATATAACCACTTGCACCATGTGAGAAGTGTATTCCAATTTCACCACAACGATTGACTGTCATATAGTTACCTGTTAATGATGAATTAAATATTCTTAATCCGTCACCATACATATTTTGTTGATTATTATATTCTTCTAATTGTTCTCTATTTCCATTATAGGAAAAATCACAATAGTTAGCTTGAATATGTGAACCATTGACACCACATAAACCAATAAAATTAAAGTGTGTAGATCAACCACGTTCAGTCATTTCAAACGTTGTATTATCCATCAAGAAACCACAGTTAATACTATCTGAAAAATCTTTGTTTTGAAGTTTAAAATCAATTTTAGGGAATGTTGAATTTATTCCATAAAATAATGGTTTTACTCTAAAAATTGGATTTGTTTTTATTTCAACTTGACGATTTAATTCAGTTTCATAGGCTTCTACAATATCATTTTCTGATGTAATCGTAATATGATTATAACGTTTATCACGTAAGAATAATTGTTCTCGCATCATGTAATCTTTAAGTAATATCACACGTATAGATTTTGGTTGAACAATTAAATTTTCAATGTAATCAAAACAATGATTCAATGTGTCAAAATCACCTTTTTGTCCTACTGTATAAGTGACATCTGTATTTGATAACGTTAAAGCGTCGTTTGTTTCTTTCATTTTTTGTATATCATCTGCTAAACCATTGACAAAATCACATAATTCAAAAATAAAACCATTAAATCGCGCTAAATAATCATAATATGATTTTGAATTGGTATTATAATCTGCATTATCACTGTAAAATTGTTCACGATATATGCCACGACGATACCCGTATTCATTATTATAATTGATTCGACCGTTATTTATATACATATTTTTATCCTCCTACCATATGTGTAAAAAACATTCTTTATCATATGTTTTAAATATTGTATCACGCATTGAATATAACTTTTGTAAGTTATCTATTAAGTATTGTTTTGTTAATCCTGTTCGATTCATTTCATTTTGTGACTCAGTATTACGTTTCGTATCACTTTCACCATTTCTTAATGAATCAAACGTATTATCTTTTGCACCTGTTTTTTCTGATACTGTTTCACTGGTATTTTTATCACGTGAAATCGTATTTGTGTCTGCATAATCAAGTACCGTATTATCAACATCAATATTGACTTTTGACTGTGGTAGGGTAGATTCTGCAGTACGATTATCATCAAAGCTTTTTGTGATTGTATCTTCATAGTCTTTATATTCTTCATGACCTTTGTCTTGTTGTCTGTCTTTCGTTTGACCCTGTTCGATTGCATTTTCTAATGCTTTACCAATATCAGTAGACTGTGTGTCTGTTACTTGTTCAATGTATTTATAAATATCTGAACCATAGACACGATATATATAATCTTCATGTGTCATGGTGATATATAAAACTTGACTTGCAAACGATTCTACCGTTTGTCTGCCAATTTCTCTATATAAAAAACGCAATGTAAAACTTTCTTTAAAATATCGGTCAATGCGTTCATCATTAAACATGAAACCTTTAAAAAACATATGATCAACAATTTGTTTAACATCATCATCAAAATACAACATCTTTTGCATAAATGCATGTTTTGAATCATTAAAGTGGATTCTATCATTATTAACAAATTCATTTAATCCCAAACGTTGTAATTCACTTTCAATGATTTCATATAATGTTGTTGTGTGTTTACTCAACTTTTCCACCACCAAAATTATCAGTCTTTAGATTCATAATATCCATTTCAGATATAGCTTCATCATCATAATAAGGGTGAATATCTAAATTAAAACGACGATTTAACATTTCAAAAGGATTACGACCCCTTAAATAGATATTACTATTTGATGTAGTAAATGAACGATTTGATTTAGCTTCGGTATCACTGACACCACTTTCTTTATCAACTGCAAGTGAGTTGACACCTAAAAAGTTTGATAATTCACTCACTTTATTTTGATATTCTCGTTTCATTTCAACTAAAGCAGTAGTTACAAAATCACTACCCAAGTCAATGATATCTTCTTCAGGGTCAATGTATTTATCTGTCTTAATAAAAGGTGCACCATTATTCAATTTATTAATAAACTGATTAATCGTTTCATCTTGAATATCAGATAAAAATATTTTACTAAATTTAGACTGCATAATAAGTGAAAAGCGAGATAATATAATTTCTGCTAATTCATCACAATAATGTTCGATAATCTGATAATCATTATTTAAATTGACGGGTTTATTTCTTAATACAATAAAGTCACCACTTTGGCATTTATCATAATATTCAATTTCTAAAGCATAATCAGGTCTTAAATAATCAGGAATAATAAATGTGATGTCATCTTGAGTTAATCTCTTATTAAAAGTTAAATTGAAGTTATTTATAAAATCGTTACTATTTTTATAATACATTGATTGGATATAACCTAATATCATAATGACACCATTTCTTGCTTTACCAACTACAACTTGATAACCCTGTCTTAAAGCAATTTCAAGTTGTAAGAAATCAATGCCAACTGAATTTTGATTTGTATAATTGATAAGTAAGGGTAAAAATTCCACGTAACGATTAAAAATTAACCGACGAAAACGGTTCCTATGTTCCATTATTCGTCGGTCAATATCTTCAGTCAATTCAACTTTTAAACCAACATCTTTATTTTTTCCGATGTAATCGTTATCTAAATAACTCATGGTTTAAAAGTCCTCCTTTATTATTCTGTTGCACCTGCGTCAGGTTGTTCCTTTGGTGCTTCTGTAATTAAGATTTTATTAAAGAATGGTGACATAGCTTTGAATGAGTAATAATGAATCCAGTGTGTTACTTCATCAAATTCACCATTGTAAAATGGTTCTTTTAACATGCCTTTTGTATTACGTTTATATTTAAGTGCATTAATATCAAAAATAAATGCAAACAATTCACCTTGTGGCTTGATTTCTTCAATGTTTCCTTTAAATTCTTTTAAATCAGATACATTAAATGTAAATACTGAACCAGTAGGGATAACATCACCAATCATCGCTTGATAATCACCAAAAGCACGTAAGTAATTGATTGTATCTTCATTTGATAAAGTGACATCTTTTGTTGTTTTATATACACCACCTAAATCATCAAAACTGATGATATGGTCTGTAAAGTCAATGCCTGCCATTTGGAAAGTATTCGCAATTTTTGTATCAAGTAAATATGACTTGAGTGAATCAGTTGTTAAAATTGCAATATCACTTAATTTTGAAACAGTTGTATATTGTCCTACTGAACCACCTGACGCTTTGTGTACTTCATTGTATTTTGCACTGTTATTTTGCATATTTAAAATTGCTTCAAATACACGTTCTGTTAAATCTTCTTTTGATGAAGCAGTACGACGGTTTGAATCTTGCAATTGATTAATTGCATAATCAACCATCATTGCACGTATTTCTTTTTCTTCTTGAACGTTAATATCTGAAATCTTTTTACGTAATACACCTAAAGCGTAATTTGTAGCGTCACCTAATGTTTGGAAATTAAAACGTACATCATTATTATTTAATGTGAATTTTTGTTTTTTAACAATTCCTGAACCATATAAACGTGTTGCCATTTGTGGATAATTACGTTTTAACATTAATTCTTCTGATTTAGATAAATTCATTTCAATTGGAATTGTATCCATAATAACGTATTCTTCAGAATATTGTCCGATAAAGTCTTGTTCTTTTGCTAACCAGTTGAAACGATTTCCTAAAGCAATGTCAATCAATAATGTTTCATTGATTTTAGGGAATAGGTATTTATTTACATATGTTTCAAACATTGTATTTACGTTTGACCAATTCTCACCAAAAGTCCATTTTTTACCATAATCATGGTTAAAATCTTGTAATGACGCTTTAGTAGAATCTGCAATTAAAGTAGGTATATCTGTCTTTTTATCTGCCATTGTTTAATCCTCCTATACTTCTTGTGTTGAATCATCACTATAAGTTTGTTTTGTCAATGAATGAACTTGTCTACCGTATTCATCTTCTGATTTTGATGTTGCAATACTCATATTTGCATTTAATTCTCTTGATTTATTCAAACGTGAATCTTCATAATTGGCATGTGTCATACCACGCATTTCATTTCCGTCAAAGTTTGCCATTTTTATCACTCCTTATAAATTTAACATTTGTTTGATTTCTTCACTTGATTCAATACCATCTGTTTCTTGGTCGTCATCAACTTCAGTAGGTGATGTTTTATCTTCAAAATTTGGGTCACTAGATTCACCCGTTGGTTGTGGTTGTGCTTCTTGATTATTTAATCTTTGTTCTAAAGCAGTGACACGTTGTTCTAATTGTACAAATGCTTCTGATTTTTCTTCAGTCACTTCTTTTTCAGGTTCAGTGACAACATCTTCTGCACTTTCTATTTTTTCTGGTTGTTCTGTTTCTTCATTTGTTGGTTCTTCTTTAATTATTTTTTCTTCTTCTGCCATTTTATTTTACACCTCTTTATTTTTAAAAAATGTAAGCAAATTTTTGCTTGACTATATTATAACATAAAAATTGTGAGTTGTTTAAATATGTTAAAAACTTTTTATCAATAATCCATTACATATTTTTAAATGTATTTTTTAATTGACCTTTCACTCAAAATTTTTGTCGCTACGTGCTCAAATTCTGTTCTCGTTTCTGGGTGGGGGTGGGGTGAAGTACCAAAAAAAATTTCCTTAATATTTAGATCGGAAGAGCACACGTCTGAACTCCAGTC
>OBJZ01000273.1_pt1 | contig 18093 bp, 17 predicted proteins | sample 1481641 | NCBI WGS metagenome assembly OBJZ01 (sample SAMN02364493, study PRJEB22542) | human gut metagenome | isolation source: fecal sample | host: premature infant | place: USA: Chicago, IL | collected 2012-01
TTACGCAAATACGATTTTTGACGGATTTTTTCGATTTGAAATCAAACAATTTGTTTCGTATGATATTCTTAGCCAGAGGATTTTCTAATCTACAAAATCTCAAATAAAAAAGGCTACCGATATAGTAGCCCGTAAATTATTCTTCCGTATCTTCTTCATCATCATTTGATTGGTTTTCTTCAGCCATTGTTTCCATTTCTTCTTTCAAAACTTTGTTGTCCAAGTTAGAATCTTCAATCATGGATTTTACTTTTCGTTCATCTTTTTTACTGTAATGTTGATCGTCGTCATATTTCTTTTCCAATAAATCCAAGATTTTGAATCTTCTTTTGGATTCTTTTTTGATTTTTTGGAAATCTCTAATGTATGCGTAAATCAAGAATATTATCAAAATTATTCCGGCGTAACCAATTATAGGGTATGTGATGCTGATAAGTTTTCTGAATCCTAAAAAGCTTAGGAAAAATCCTATCGTTACAAATCCAATCAAATACATTTTGTATTTTGTAGGATTGTCCTTGGAAGCTCTTTTAGCTAACGAATAATACAAGCCAATAGCTGTGTTGAAAATCATTCCGAATATTACAAAACTCATTATCAAACCTAAAACTGGATTGATTTCTTCGATTAGAGTTTGTGTTGGAAGATCTGCATCTTTTAATATATCGACTCTCATGAATAGTACAACTGCCAAAAGAGCTGTTACTGTTCCTGTGATAAATCCTCCCAACAATCCACTAACTTTTGCCTCTTCTGATAAAACGTGATTGCCACCGATTGCAAACGCCGTACTTAAACCAACCATCATACACAATGAAAAATAGTTGATTACAGAAAGCCAAGGATTGCCGAAATTTTTCGGAATAGTTCTTGCAATTGGATCTAATTGGTCAAAACTTCCGTCAAATTTTATAATTGTATAGACCGATGCGATTAAAATTAACGCAACAATAATTGGCGTGAATGATCCGATAATTCTTGTAACTTTTTCAAAATCCATCATTCCCACGAAAATTACAAGTAGTGCGCAAATCAAAGACCCTATCCATGGAGCTAGTCCGAATTGTTGGTTGAGGTTGGATCCTGCACCTGATAGCATTACGAATCCGATTATAAATCCTGTCAAAATAAGTAAAATGTCGAAAATTCTAGTGAATTTTTTGGATGCTATCTCGTCCAAAACATCGCTGTGTTCATCTGCAAAATAATACGAACCCAACTCTAAAATAATCGCTCCAATAAATGTATGCAACAACAAAACAAATAGCGCAGTCCACAAACCAGATTTGCCATAAGCTGTGAAATATTGCAAGATTTCTTGTCCACTTGCAAGCCCAGCACCAGTTAGCACTGCTACATAAGCAAGGGATGTGCTTAATATTTTCTTTTTCATAGTTCTCTCCTTCTTTTGTAAAATTATATAATGAAATTCAAAAATAGCCAAGACGCAATTATATAACAAATTTTACAAAAAGTAAATTAGCGAATTGAACAATATGGTATAATATTCATGAAAAGAGGTGCTTTATGTTTAAAGTTAAAAATTTTGAAGATAATGATGATGTCATAATCAAGGAACAAAATGGAGCGTTTAAAGTTGTAGAATACAAGAGGGATTTGTCGGTTGATTACGAACAAGCACAAAGCTCTTATTTCGCATCTGAAATGAATGTCAGAAGAAGACAATTGGTGTGTGATGTTTCTCAATCAAATATAACTGTGCAAGCAGGTGCTATGCAATGGATGATTGGAAATGTCAGCTCAACTACTGGAATAAAAGGAGCTGGAGATTTCTTCAAAAAAGCTTTGCGTGGTTCTGTAACTGGCGAAGGTGCGATAAAACCGGAATACACAGGCGACGGGCTTTTGGTTTTGGAACCGACATACAAGCACATTTTATTGTTGGATGCAGATGATTGGAATAATGAAATCATCATAGAAGATGGATTGTTCTTGGCTTGTGATTCTGAATTGGAACACAAAGCTATTATGCAATCTAATATTTCATCGGCTGTTGCAGGTGGAGAAGGTCTATTCAACTTAGGACTTCATGGAACGGGAATTGTCGCGTTGGAATCTTATGTACCAAGAGAAGAATTGATTGAAATAACGCTTGACAATGATGTGTTGAAGATAGATGGAAACATGGCAATTGCTTGGAGTGGATCGTTGAGCTTTACAGTTGAAAGAGCTGGAAAATCATTGATAGGTTCTGCGACAAGCGGTGAAGGACTTGTGAATGTGTATAGAGGAACTGGAAAAGTTCTAATGGCACCAGTTTTAGAATAAAATGAAAAATTAAATATTGAGTATTTAATGACAAACCATTAATGCTAAAAAAAATGGATAACAAACCTTAATGCACGAATATCTAGACTCCACAAATTGAAGATTTCATAATCTTAAAATCCTAGAATCGTAAGCACACTTCGTTTACGCAAATACGATTTTTGACGGATTTTTTCGATTTGAAATCAAACAATTTGTTTCGTATGATATTCTTAGCATTAATGGTTTGTTATTTTTAATTTGTCGTAATAAATTTTAATCGTGAAAGTTTGCAAAAATTTTCGCGTTTTTTTATTCGGACAAAACGAATATGGTATAATAAAGAAAAGTATATTCAAAGTAATGTAAAGAACATCTTGGGAGGCACTACTATGAATAAATTGAGAAACAAATTATACAAATACGAATTTAGGACGATTATTGTGGGTGTAATTCTATTTATTATGGAATTGAAACTTAGAATGAGTTATCCGAAACTTGTAAGCGTTTTGATATCACCGTTATCAAGCATTTTCATCTATGCTTCTATAGCTATTGTGTTGATGTTGATGGTTTTGGAGATGTTGGCAGCGATTAAAAACAGAGATTTCGATATTTTGTTTTTCATTTTAATCATTTTAGCGGGACTTTATTTGATGTATCGTATTATGTAAAATTTGGAGGATATTATGGGTATATTTGATAAATTAAAAAGCGTTTTTTCTTCAGAAGAAAAGGAAACTAACAGTCAAGCTCACAAAAATGATTGGTATGTTTTTGAATGGAGTGTAAAGGACACTGGGGAGATCTTCTACGTTGGTTATGGTTATGGTGAAGATTCTAAGTCTTTCGGATTTGAAAGTTATCACGGAGAAAGAATCAAGGAAAAATTAGATGTGGAATCGAAAATCATCAAGGACAACTTGGAAGAAGATGAAGCTCGCGATTTGCAACAAGAAGAGTTGAAGAGAGTTTTGAAAGAAACTGACAATGTGATTATCAATCGTGTGACTCCTAATATGATTACTAGAAAATCGGGATTGTTAAAGTCAGAAACTACACCAAACTACAGATTTGAACAAGCGCCGGTGTTATATGTTGCTGAATATGAACAACATTATTTGGATATGGATTATGATGATTTCGAAAAAGTTGACTTGGATAATTTGAAGTCTGTGTACTTAGTTGAAAAGGGCGTTGATGATGAAATTATCGAAAACATTTACAAGGATGATTTGGATAAATATTTGAACCAAACAAAATCTTTGTTGGAACACGAAAACATTAAAATCGTCGATGATCAATTTGCAAATGATGTAACTGCTTGGATTTACATTGGCGATGATTCCATTGCAAAGGTTAAGGAATACGAAGACAAAGCCCAACAAAAACTTTCCAAGAAAATTCCTGTATATCACATGATGGATGTGTTGAAGAAATTAAAAGAAAAGAACAAGGATAACTTGGATGAGATTTTCAATAAAATCAAGACTACAAAAGAAGTTGTAATTCACCCACACAACAATAGAGTTGCTGTGTTTGATATCAAAAACTTGGACGATCCAGCGAAGGGTGCTAAAGAAGGTTTGAGATATTGGAACGAAGGAGAAAAATTCAGAAAGGATTCTCACTTCCAATCTGCAATCAAAAACTACGACACTGCTCGTGAAAACGGATTGTGCACTCCTGCGCTTTACAGCTCTTATGCCAGTGTGTACAGAAGCATGAAGGATTATGACAACGAAATTGATATTTTGCAAGAAGGGATCAAGAGATTGTCTGACCAAGACAATGTGTCTGAATCTCACATCAATTCTATGAAAGAAAGATTAGAAAAGGCAAAGGAACTTTTATTAAAAGAATAATTTGCGTTTAATTCCCAATTTGAGAAATCGAGTTGGGGAATTTTTTACCCTTAAGCGTTATATGATATAATATACAAAGGTGGTAAAATGAAAGACGCTCTCGGAAGAAAGATAGATTATTTGAGAATTTCGGTGACTGACAAGTGCAATTTGAGATGCAAATACTGCATGCCAGAAGAAGGAATCACGCATTTGAATCACGACGAAATTCTAACTATAGATGAAACTTTGAAAATCGTAGAAGTTTTCAAAGATTTGGGAATAAAAAAAGTACGTTTAACTGGAGGCGAACCTTTGGTTAGAAACGGAATATTGGATTTGGTAAAAGGCATCGATGATATGGGAATGGAAGAGATCTGCATGACTACCAACGCTATCAAATTGTACGATATAGCTGATGATTTGAAGAAAAACGGCGTTGATAGATTTAATATTTCGCTTGATACTCTGGATGCGGATAAATTTCGCGATATAACGCGTGGCGGAGATTTGAGTAAGGTTTTGAAATCCATCGACAAATTAAAACAAATGGATATGAAGCCAATCAAAATCAATACCGTTGTGATGAGACATTTCAACTACGATGAGATAGAAGATTTTGTGAAATTCGCAGAGGACGGTGTGATTGTGAGATTTATCGAGCTGATGCCAATTGGTGAAGCTATCGGGAAGTCTGATGATTACGTGTCGAACGAAGAAATTATCAAAAAAATCGGCAATTTTAAAAAAATCGACACCGATTCACAAAAATCGAAGGTCGCAGAATACTACACGAATCCAAATGGTGCTGTCGTTGGATTTATCAATCCGATTTCTCACAAATTCTGCTCAGAATGTAACAGAGTTAGGTTGGATTGCAAGGGCAATTTGTTGATGTGTTTGCATTCTAATAAGTCGATTAATTTGAAAGATCGTATTCGAAACGGCGACGATATTCGACAAATTATTACACAAGAAATATACAATAAACCAGAAAGACATTATCTCGAAGAAGGTAACTTCAACAAAAGGGATATGAATACTATAGGAGGTTAATGTGGATTTAACTCATTTTAACGAAGATGGTTTGCCAAAAATGGTGGATGTATCTGAAAAAGAAACTACTAAAAGAGTTGCTGTGGCTCATAGTAGGATTTATATGAAAAAAGAAACTATGCAAAAAATCACAGAAAAATCCATCAAAAAAGGCGACGTTTTGAGTGTCGCACAAACTGCTGCGATTATGGCTGCGAAGAAAACATCGGAAATTATTCCAATGTGTCACAATATTTTCATCACAGGTGTTGATGTTAAATTTGAATTAGCAGATGATTTTATAGATATTTTCGTCCAATCAAACACCGAATCAAAAACAGGAATTGAGATGGAAAGTTTGACTGCAGCAAGTGTGGCGGCTCTTACGATTTACGATATGTGCAAGGCTATTGACCGTTCGATGCGAATTACAAATGTTGAGTTACTTCACAAAGAAGGCGGCAAAAGCGGCGTTTACAACAGAAGTGTCGACAGTGATGAGGCAGTTGTAATCGATGTGAATATTAGCGAGAAAAAAGGCACTGTGAAAACTCCTGTAGAATTTGCAGAACTTAAAGTTGATCATGGATTGGTTGGAGATGCACACGCTGGAAATTGGCACAGACAAGTGTCGCTTTTGGCAGAAGAATCCATTGACAAAATGCGAGAAATGGGTCTTGATTTGAAAGACGGAGATTTCGCTGAAAATATTACAACCAGAAACATTGAACTATTTACACTTCCTGTCGGTCAAGTGTTGACGATTGGAGAATGTGTGCTTGAAGTTACACAAATCGGAAAAGAATGTCATAAAGGTTGTGCGATTAAACAAAAAGTCGGCAATTGTATTATGCCAACGGAAGGAATTTTCTGCAAAGTTTTAAAGGGCGGAATTATTAAGAAAAACGACAAAATCAAGCTTGTAGAATTAAATTAAAAGTTTGTGTTATAATATATTCGGAGTCTGGGGGTGCTTTACGCTGAGATCTTTTTAGAAACCCTTATACCTGCTCATGATAATGCATGCGAAGGGAAGAACTTAGAATGTTTTTTGCGGATACATGGGTTATGTATCCGTTATTTTTTTCCAGTCTCCAAATCAAATTAGGAGGTATTTATGGAATATACAACTCAATTAGACGCTGCAAAGAAGAAAATCATTACAAAAGAAATGAAAAGAGTAGCGGAAAAAGAAAACATAGACGTAGAAATTCTTAGAGAAAAAGTTGAAAAAGGATATGTGGTTATTCCTGCGAACAAAAACCACAAATCATTAGATGCTCACGGTGTTGGTGAAGGTTTGAAGACTAAAATCAACGTGAATTTGGGTATTTCAAAAGATTGCTACAACATAGAAAAAGAAATGGAAAAAGTTAGAGTGGCAATCGACATGGACGCAGAAGCGATAATGGATTTGTCAAATTACGGCAAGACTAGACAGTTCAGAGAAGAACTTATCGACTATTCTCCTGCAATGATTGGTAGCGTTCCGATGTACGATTGCGTTGGAATGTTAGATAAAGAATTGAAGGATATTACTGAAGAAGAATTCTTACAAGTTGTGGAACAACACGCAAAAGACGGGGTGGATTTCATCACAATTCACGTTGGACTTACAAGAGATATCGCTGAACATTTGAAAACAACAGACAGAATTACAAAAATCGTATCACGTGGTGGATCATTATTATTCGCGTGGATGATTGCTAATAACAAGGAAAATCCACTTGTAACAAGATACGACGATGTACTTGAAATCTGCGAAAAATACGACGTCACACTAAGCTTAGGAGATGCTTTAAGACCGGGTTGCATTAACGATGCTACAGATGATTTGCAAATTCAAGAGCTAATCAATTTATCCAGAATGGCAAAAAGAGCTTACGAAAAAAATGTCCAAGTAATGATTGAAGGACCAGGCCACGTTCCAATCGACCAAATCGAAGCAAATATGAAAATCGAAAAAACAATCTGCAACAATGCGCCATTCTACGTTTTGGGACCTTTGGTTACTGACATTGCACCGGGATACGACCACATCACATCAGCAATTGGTGGTGCAATCGCAGCAAGTACTGGAGCAGATTTCTTGTGCTATGTAACTCCTGCAGAGCATTTGAGACTTCCTAACTTGGAAGATATGAAAGAAGGAATCATTGCTACTAAAATTGCAGCTCACGCTGGAGATATAGCGAAGAAAATCCCTGGAGCAAAAGAAAGAGACGACGAAATGAGCAGAGCCCGTTTTAACTTGGATTGGGAAAAAATGTTCGAACTTGCAATTGACAGCGAAAAACCAAAAAAATACAGAAAAGAATCTCAACCAATCGAAGAAGATTCATGCACAATGTGCGGTAAAATGTGTTCAATGAGAACTGTGAAGAAAGTTTTGAACGGGGAAGATGTCAATTTGATTTAGAAAATTTGATTAAAAATTTATTTTAAAATGTGAATTCAACCATCAAGAAAAATCTTGGTGGTTGTTTTTATTTGAACGAAATCGAGAAATATTCGAGAAAATCATTGACAATGGTTATTAGTAGTCGTATAATTCTAATAGTATTAGGTAAAAGGTGATATTATGAATGAAAAATTAGCAAAAGAAGTTATAAGATGCGTGCATAGCATTGGAAAGCACCATCCTCACAAACAAATCAACGATTCTGTAAGAGGAGAAAACATGGCGTTGGGATTTATCAAATCGGAAGGTGGATCGACTTATCCGAAAGATATTGAACTTGCTATGGGGATTTCCAGCGCGAGAGTTGCAGCTATTATTAAAAAGCTAGAAAAGCGTGAACTGGTAACTAGAACTGGTGATAAAATTGACAGAAGAAAAACTTTGGTAAGTTTAACTGAAAAAGGAGAAAAAGTCGCCCAAAAAACCGAGGACAAGATAATGTATGCTCTGGGTCAAATGTTTGATGCTTTGGGAGAAGAAGATTCTGAAAATTTCGTCAGAATAATCGACAAGCTTATTAAAAATTTGCCAAAGATAAGCAAGGTTTGCGAAGATAAATTTAAAGAAATGGATGATAGTTTTGATAAGAATAATTAGATATTTGAATAAAAAACAATGGATGCAGATACTTTTGAGTTTTGTGTTTATCGTTACTCAAGTGTATTTGGATTTGAAAATTCCGGATTATATGTCGAAAATCACTATGTATGTAGAAAGTCCGGGTCACACTGTAGGTGATATTATCGGCGAAGGAAAATGGATGCTTTTGTGTGCATTCGGCTCTTTGATTTCAGCAATTATCGTAGGATATTTGGCGTCGAAGGTATCGGCGTCATTCTCCAAAGATTTGAGGTCCAGAATATTTTCCAAGGTGGAAAGTTTTTCAATGAAAGAAATCAACGAATTTTCCACAGCAAGTTTGATAACTAGATCTACGAATGATATTACTCAAATTCAAATGGTAATAGTGATAGGTTTACAAATATTAGTAAAAGCTCCTATCATGGCTGTGTGGGCGATTACGAAAATCTACAACAAGGGATTTGAATGGACAATGGCAACTGCTGTAACTGTTGTGATATTGATAGTTTTTGTAGCTATATTGATGGTTTTGGTTATGCCGAAGTTCAGAATGATGCAAACTTTGACCGACAATATCAACAGGATTTTGCGTGAAAACTTGACAGGACTTGCTGTAATCAGAGCATATAATTCTGAAGAATACAGGGAAAATAAATTTGACGAAGCGAATGAAGAGTTAACTAGCACACAATTATTCACAAGTCGTGCGATGTCAACTCTTTTTCCAATGATTAACTTCAGCATGTCGATTTTGACGTTGGTAATTTATTTTATCGGAGCAGGACTTATCAACGCCGCAGGGATGATGGACAAATACGTTTTGTTCTCAAATATGGTTGTGTTCAGTTCTTATGCAATGCAAGTTATCATGTCATTTATGATGATGAGCATGATTTTCATCATGATTCCAAGAGCGCAAATCTCTGCAAATCGTATCAACGAAGTATTGGATACAGAACTTTCCATTAAAGATGGAAACATCGAAACATCAAATGATGATTACGAATACGAAATAGAATTTGATAATGTGTCATTTAAATACACGGATTCTGAGCAATACATCTTAAAAGATATTGATTTTAAAGTGAAAAAAGGTGAAAAAATAGCGATAATAGGTTCTACTGGTTCGGGAAAAAGTACGATATTGAATTTGCTTTTGAGATTTTACGATGCCACAGAAGGAGTTGTAAGAATCGAAGGAATTGATATCAAAAAATATAAGCTTAAATTTTTGTATGAAAAAATAGGTGCAGTTCTACAGAAATCATTCCTTTTTAAAGGAGATGTTAGGTCAAATATTTCATTTGGAGAAAATGGATATGATAAGAAAAAAGTCGAAGAAGCTGCAGATACTTCACAATCTATGGAATTTATTGAAAAATTTGACGAAAAATTTGACCACGAAATCGCACAATTAGGCAAGAATGTTTCTGGTGGACAAAAACAGAGATTATCCATTGCAAGGGCAGTCTACAAAAAACCAAATATATTCTTGTTTGATGATAGTTTTTCCGCTCTTGATTTCAAAACAGACAGTGAACTTAGACATCAATTGAGAGAAAACAACCCTGATGCCACGACAATTATTGTCGCACAAAGAGTGGGATCAATCATGGATTCAGATCAAATAATCGTACTTGAAAACGGACAAATAGCTGGAATTGGTCAACACAAGGATTTATTACAAAATTGTGAAGTTTACAAGGAAATAGCCTACTCGCAATTAACAGAGGAGGAATTAAATGCCTAGACAAGTTGTAAATGAAAAACCAAAAAAATTCAAAAAAACATTAAAAGAAATGGCAGGGTATTTGAAACCTTATTTTCCATTGATATTAATAGCAGTTGTGGCAAGCGTAATAGCGACAATTTTGCAAATAATTGGACCAGATAAGCTAAAACTCATTACAGATGAAATCACAAAAGGACTTCCTAAAATTGTCAAAGGAAAACCCGTTGTAACTGCGATTGACATGGATAATGTAAAATCAATAACGTTGATGCTGTTGATATTCTACCTATCTTCACTTGTGTTGAATTTGTTGCAAAGATTTATCATGGCAGATGTTACGCAAAAAATCTCCAAAACATTTAGAGAAAAAATTGCTGTTAAAATCAACAAATTGCCATTTAGCTATTTTGATAACACAACTTACGGAGACATTCTAAGTAGAGTAACAAACGACGTAGACACAATCAGCCAAAGCTTGAACCAATCTGTTGGAGCATTGTTGACAAGTATCGTAATGCTTATTGGAACTGTAGTGATGATGATTTATAATTCGGGAATATTGACGATAACGACGATTTTGTCATCGCTTGTGGGATTTGTGTTCATTACAATAATAATGAAGAAATCACAAAAATACTTCAAAGAACAACAACAAAACTTAGGTGATATCAACGGACAAATCGAAGAAGTGTACACTGGTCACAACGTAATCAAAGCATACAACGCTGGCGAACGTGTGATAGATGAATTTGAACAAATGAATACACAACTTTACACAAGCGCATGGAAATCACAATTTTTGTCAGGACTAATGATGCCTATTATGCAATTTGCAGGAAACTTTTCGTACGTTATGGTCTGCATAGTCGGAGGAGCATTGGCAATCAACGGCAAAATATCATTCGGGGTTATAGTAGCTTTTATGATTTACGTGAGACTATTCACAAATCCATTATCGGATATCGCACAAAGCTTCAACACTTTGCAAAGAGCTGCAGCAGCAGGAGAAAGAGTGTTCGAATTTTTGAATGAAGATGAATTAGAAGAAGAAAACGTAACTGAAAAACTCGACAGAGCAAAAGGCGAAGTCGAATTCAAAGACGTTAGATTTGGATATAATCCAGACAAAATCATCATCAAAGATTTCAGCGTAAAAGTAAATCCAGGAGAAAAAATCGCCATCGTTGGGCCAACTGGAGCCGGAAAGACTACGATTGTAAATCTATTAATGAGATTTTACGAAATAAACGACGGACAAATATTGGTAGACGGAATTGATACGAAAAACTTATCCAGAGAGAATTTGAGAGACCAATTCTGTATGGTACTTCAAGATTCGTGGGTATTCGAAGCAAGTGTCAGAGAAAACATAACATTTGGAGAAAAAGATATAACTGATGAAGAATTGATTGATGTGTGCAAACGCGTAAACTTAGATCACTTTATCAGAACACTTCCACATGGATATGACACGATTTTAAACGACAAACAATCATTGTCTCAAGGACAACTTCAACTACTCACAATCGCACGTGCAATGGTAAGTCACGCACCAATGTTGATACTAGATGAAGCCACAAGCTCAGTGGATACGAGAACTGAAATAATCGTTCAAGATGCAATGGACGAACTTGCAAAAGGAAGAACATCATTTGTAATCGCACACAGATTATCCACAATCAAAAACGCGGATTTGATACTTGTAATGAAAGACGGAGACATCGTAGAAAAAGGAAAACACGACGAATTATTGGCACGAGACGGATTCTACGCACAATTATATAACGCGCAATTTGAAAGAAAATAGCGGTAAATTAAAATAGAGATTGGGAACACAATGTCCCAATCTTTTTTTATCTATATTCAAAATTTTTAATAGTGCCTTTAAAATAGACCAAATCATTTTCTGGATAATTCCATACTGCTTCTAAAATTGTTGGTAATTTAATTCCATTTTCGTAAATTTTATACTGGCCACATCTAGCAGTCCAAGGTATGTGCTCTATAGAACCATCGGATTTTACAATTGCGCGGTCGTTTGTATAGAATTGAATCATTTCAAACTTATCATTAAAAGTAAAAATACCGCTAGCACTATTTCCATTATAATTTATGGTGGCTCTAATGTTATAAAGATCTATTTCTTCAAAAACTATATTATTTTCCAAAAGAGATGTTGGAATAAATAAAGCTTCTGCTAAATAAGTGCATAATGATGCTTTATCCATTTCAGGTCCTTTTTCGTTAAAGAGGGTAATATTCTTTGCAATAATTCCTGTCATTCTACCTTCAGCATTTATAAAACCATCATAACCTTCAAAAGGTATCCCGTAGAGAGAGCTATCAATAAATGCAATTCTCGATGGATTCTTGGCAAAATTATACTGGTTGTAGTCTATTTTTAACTTTGGCTTTTTTGTATCCTGAATAAAATCAGCGTTCGCGAACAAAATATTCATATATGACATTTTACTCTTGCCGATAAATCCACTATTTTTGACAAAATTTTTAATTGCAGTTGGATATTTTTCAAAATCGTCATTAGAAATTAGACCATTTTCGATGGATGATTTTTCAATTAATGATTTCAAATCGCGATTAAATGTAGATTTAAGAGGAGAATATGATAAGTTAAAATAGACGATTAAAACTCCTATTAAAGAAATAATAATGCCTATTATGATCATTAACGGTTTATAAAATATATTCATTAATGCACTCTCCATATTTTTCAACTTCTTTTAGTCCGGATTCCAACTTATTTAATAAAACAAAAAAGCTCTGAATATCTGAGTCACTAAAATCTCTAAATAAAAGATTTAATGTATTCAAATGAGAATTATTCATAGTCTCGAAATACTTGTAACATTTATCTGTAAGAACTATTTGCACCGAATTGTTATTTCCTCTTAAAAAATTTATATAACCTTTATCCTTTAGAGGCTGAGCAAGCTTTTTAATATTTTGTCTAGAGCAACCCATCAATTTTCCTATTTGCGTTAAGCTTTTTTTTTCATTTGTAGACGAAGAAATCGCGAGCATTAACCATTGCTTCATAGTTATATCTGTTTGTATTTTTTTCGCAAGCCGTTTTTAAACGATTAGAAATAATAAAAATATTAGCAAATATAAATTGTTCTTTTTCCAGTGTTTCCATTGGCATAAATCCTCCTTGGTTTAAGCAGTAACTAGTTACCGCAATATTAACAAAAGTCATTGTAGTTGTCAACTATTAAAATAAAAAAAGAAACAAATTTTTAAACTTACAATAAAGTCTTTACTTACTGGGATATTCTAAAATAAAATTTGATATAATAAAAAGATAAAGAGGTGATTAAATGAAACTAGAATTAATAGACATGATAGATGACGGAAGATGTGTTGCAAAGTACGAAGGAAAAACAGTGTTCGTAGATGGAGGAAGCGTTGGGGAAATAATCGAAGCAAAGAAAATAAAAGAAAAAAAGAATTTGATATTCACAACAAAAACAAAAACAATACAACAATCACCTCATAAACAAGAACCGCTCTGCCCACATTACTACGAATGTGACGGATGCAGCATGCAAGACATTACATATGAAAAAGAATTGGAAATCAAAAAAAATTCTGTACTCAATAAATTGCAACGAATCGCAAAGCTAGATGTAAAAGATGTCGACATACTAACAAATGCTGAATATTACTATAGAAACAAAGTCGATTTGAAAGTGGAAAATGGAAAACTTGGATATTATAACAGAAAAACACACGACCTAACACAAATATCCACTTGTAAAATCGCATCTACAGCAATAAATGAAATGATAAATTGGTTGGGAAATCACGATTTGAACGGCGTGTCGGAAATTAAAATCAGATCCAATTACAACGATGAAATCCAAATATCCATGGATTATTTATCAGATGAAATGCTAGAAAATTTAAAATCTGTAGAAAGCATCGTAGAAATTTATGCGAAAAATAAAAACTTTGATTTGGTTTATAGGAAAAAACAATTTGTGGATAAAATTGGAGATTTATCATTCATAATAAGCCCTAAATCATTCTTCCAAGTAAACAAATACAACACAAGTTTGCTCTACGACACGGCAAAACAAATGATGAATGCAACTGCAAATGACAGAATATTGGACTTGTATTGCGGAATCGGAACAACAACAATGTACATTGGAAATGACAACAACACAATCGGAGTCGAAGTCGTAAAAGATGCAGTAAAAGATGCCAACCAAAACAAAAAACTAAACAATTTAGAAAGCATTCAGTTTATTGAAGAAAAATCAGAAAACGTCGTAGGAAAACTCACAAAAGAGCCGTTCGATATAATACTCGCCGACCCACCACGAAAAGGAATGGACGAAAAAGTAGTCGAAGCAATAATAAAATCCACAGCAAAAAAACTCGTCTACATCTCCTGTGACCCTGCAACCCTTGCAAGAGATTTGAAGATGTTAACAGAAAACGGATTTGCAGTCAGAGATGTCAAATTGGTGGATATGTTCGCGAAAACAATGCATGTGGAAGCTATAGCGTTGATACAAAAGATGTAAATTTAGAAATCCTGCATTTTAAGCAGTTTTTTAAGCATTTTGTCTTTGATAAAGATGAAGAAGGATACGTCAAAAAGACCCAAAAAAACTACATGGACGTAAGAGTAGTTTTGCAACTGGTATGAGGAGACACAAAGAAAAATTTAATAAGATAAACTCATTTTGTACTTTCTACAAGAGTGGCTTAAAAAGCTGCTCTTTTTTTCTAGTAAGTGAGTATATATAAATTTAAAATATAACTAATAATACAAAATCTGATTTCCTGAAAGCAGAAGTCCAGGCTTCCGAAAATCGGAATTCAAGAACTCCGAATAACAGATTTCTAGAAATCCGAAAATCGGAGAGTAATTATAATAATATTAGTAATATTGAGTTAAGAAAGAATAATTTTAGAAAGGGTGTAAGGATTCGTTACATCCTCTTCAAAATATAAAGCATTCACAAGCCAACTTTACATATTCGCTTTTATAAGATATAATAAAAGCGAAAACGAGAGGAGGCGGACTATGAATACACTTAAAGATTATATACAAGAAAATTTAGTAATCACCAACAAAGAAGCAGAAGAACTTGGATATACTAGGCATAATCTATCAGAATTAACAAAGAGCGGACAATTAGAAAGATTAAGACCGGGGCTATATCAATTAAAAGGAAAAGTAATAGACGATTTTGTTTTAATATCATCTAATAGTATTCGAATTATATTTTCCCATCAAACAGCCCTATACCTACACGACATATCAGACAGAACTCCAAATGTATTTCATATATCTGTACCCCAAGGCTATAATGCAAGTCATATCAAAAATAGATATAAAGACCTCCAAGTTCACTATGTAAAAAAAGACTTGTACGAGATTGGCAAGACACAAATAAAATCACCACAAGGCAACCTTATTCCAGTTTACGATATAGATCGAACAATTTGCGATATCATAATAGACAGAGAAAAAATAGATAAGCAAATTTTTACAGATGCCATAAAAAGATACTTTAAATCACCAAATAAAAATCTAAGACGACTCATAAAATACAGTAGATTATTTAAAATAGAAAATGAAATTAGAAAATACATGGAGGTATTATCGAAGATTTAATTTTCAAAGGTTGTATTGAAGGAGATGAACAAAATCTTATTGAGACACATAAAAGAATTAACATTATAACGTTTGTAGTAGATGCATTAAATTAGCAGAAAAAACCAAAGAATTTGAAAATGGAGCTATCATATATTGCACAAGGAAAGTCCGCAAAGAAAAAATTTTATTAGTGATTGAAAACTATATAAAAGAAATGGTTTAAACTTATATAAAGTAATATGATTATAATATCAAGGACGAAGAAGCAATAAAAAATCAACATTATAAGAATATACAAATTTTTAAGGAGACGAGTAAATATGGAATGGGATGAATTTATTGATAAAGTAAAATTTATATTAAAAAGATTTAATAAAGAATTTAATATAGATTATAGCGAAGATAGTATTAGCTATACTGTGGGTGAAAAAAGTTATGAATTTAGTAAATCTGACTATAATAATATTACCAATGATGCAATGAAATCGGATTTGTCGCAATTTACAGTTTTAACTAATAATAGCTATGAAGTTATTATTTATCAAACAAATAAAATGGTTCGAAGACTATTGCCATATAAACTTGAGGAACGAATAGTATCTACTAATATTAAAGACTCCATGAATAATATTGAATATAAATTTCAAGAAATATCAGATGTAATGGTATGGAATATTATTAAAGAAATAGACTTGGAAAGTTTAAAAAGAACTTTTATGATTTTTCCTCCTAGATTGCGAGGAGATGAAGGCGAAAATTTATTTAATTTATTAAGAGTTTGTTTTAGAAATCCTTATTCACTAATTGTTTCATATAAAAAAGATATTGATAAAAATAAACTTAATGATTATATTAATTCATTTTTATTTAACTTTTGCTATAACTATGGATATTCCTTCAGGATTATGAATAGCTTAGATGAATTATTAAATATTAGGTATAGGAATAAAAATAGCTCTTACAAAAGCGAAGAGTTAGATGCACCAAGATTATTATATAAACAAGATTTAACAGAACAGTACCATATGGCAGTCTCTTCAGAAGATCCGTTTGTACAATTCATAGGATTTTATCACATTATGGAATATTTTTATGAAGAAATATATAAAGAAGGTGTTGTTAATAATGTTAAGGAAATATTGTTAGATCCGGGATTTTCTACAAAAAGAAAAAAAGATATAATGAAACTTGTAGATTTAATTAATAAAAAGAGAACTGAAAGTACAGTAGGAAGTGAATTGGAAGCACTGGAATTAACATTAAGAAAGTATATAGATATTGAAAAGATAATAGAAAAATTGAATGAAATTGATGAAGATATTATAGAATACTATAAAAACAATAAGGTTAATTTTTCAAATGGAGATGCAATAGATTTAATAGGAGACAAAAAACATATATTTAAGAAGTTGGCTAATAGAGTATATAAAACTAGAAATTCACTTGTTCACAGCAAGTCAAATGAAGTTAGATTGAATGAAAGAGGAATTTATAAACCTTTTAAAGACTCTAAAGCCTTATTAAAGGAAATACCATTACTTAAATGATATCAGAAGAGATTATTATAAAATCAGCGAGTGAATTATAGTATAATAAAATTAAAAGAAGATACATAAGACTAAAAGGTCTTGTATCTTCTTTTATAGAAGGTCAAATTGGTAGTGGGTCTGTGAAAAGTTTTGTGTATCAGCCCTCCTAATAGGATGTATTTTTGTAATTGCCATACTAATCACCAGAACTTTCTTTTGATTTATTAAGAAGCAGGGAATGGATCTGCCATATTTCTCTTGATAATTTTTCTATCTGTTTATTCATTGTTTCAATTTCATTTTTGTAAATAACACCAGTTGTATTAGTTGCTTTTGCAATCTGGTTTATATTATTTGTTGCATTTGAAAGCAGCCACTGTAAGTTTCTAAATGGTTCTAAATCCACAACATAAATCTCTTTTTCCAATACACATTTTCTAAGAAAGTGAGACATAGTTTTGCAATTAGCAAGTTTCATTTTCTTTTCAAAAACTTCTTTTTCTTCTTTGGTTAGTTTTATTTCTATTCTTTCATTTCTAAATCTATTTGCCATTTTATTCTCCTTTATGAAATATATTTCGGGGTCTTAGGGTAATCCCTAACAAGGTAAAAATTAGCAGTAGACTTCAACCAATCGCTAACTATATTAGCTCTTGGGAAGTCCTTGCATATCACCTACCAAACACTCAAGTAAACTTTCGCGTGGTTAGGTGCGTAAAAAAATGGAGCATACCTTAAAGGTTTACTCCATTAATTTTTGGTTCTAAAATATCCACTGAGGAGATGACTCCCCAACGGATATTTTAGAACCAATCTAAACAGCTCTTTTGTAGGGCTGTTTCTTCTTTGCTCCAGAATGATATAATGTATTATAAGATACGTATTGATTAATATATTCCCACATACGAGGCTTTTGAGAAATATTAAATTTTATCCATAATGACCGCTCTAGCCACGTTGAAGCAGCAATTCTGATGACGTATTGTGGTTTGGACAAGGAATAATAG
>OBJZ01000274.1_pt1 | contig 17777 bp, 9 predicted proteins | sample 1481641 | NCBI WGS metagenome assembly OBJZ01 (sample SAMN02364493, study PRJEB22542) | human gut metagenome | isolation source: fecal sample | host: premature infant | place: USA: Chicago, IL | collected 2012-01
GGTATTAAACCTGTTGTAAAAGAAGTTGAACTTGGTAATGATACTGAATACAGACACAACCCAGAACTTAAAGAAGGAGAAACAAAAGTCATCGAAGAAGGTTCTAACGGATCTGTCAAGTATACTACAACATTTAACAAAGAAACTGGCAAGCTTGAAGTAACAGAAGAAAGAGTTGAACCAAATAACAAAGTTGTAGAATATGGTTCCAAGACTGATGGAGAATTCACTTATGAAAGCGAACAAGCTTTTGATACTAAAATAATAGAAGATTCAAACTTAGAAGCTGGAAAAACGGTAGTAGATCAAGAAGGCGTAACAGGAAGAACCAAGACAACTGTTAAGATAGAAAACGGTAAAAAAGTTTCCGAAAACACGGAAACTCTTGTAGAAAAACAAGATAAAATAGTAAGAGTCGGAACTAAGAATGTTTGTGAAATTCCACCAGTAAAACCAACTGAAGGTGAAACTACTAAGACTATTGAAAGAGAAATTCCTTACGAAACTAAGGTAATCTATGATGAAACTTTAGAATCTGGAACTCAAAAGATTGAAAACGAAGGAAAAGCTGGTAAGGAAGAAGTTACTATCACTCAAAAGGTTAAAGATTCTAAACCAGTTGGTGATCCAACAGAAACTACAAAAACTATCACAGAAAAAGAAGATAGAATTGTTAGAATCGGTATTAAACCTGTTGTAAAAGAAGTTGAACTTGGTAATGATACTGAATACAGACACAACCCAGAACTTAAAGAAGGAGAAACAAAAGTCATCGAAGAAGGTTCTAACGGATCTGTCAAGTATACTACAACATTTAACAAAGAAACTGGCAAGCTTGAAGTAACAGAAGAAAGAGTTGAACCAAAGAACAAGGTTGTAGAATATGGTTCTAAAACTGAAGGTGAGTTCATTTATGAAAGTGAAAAAGCTTACGACATCATTATCAGAGAAAACCCAGATCTAGAAGCTGGCAAGACTAAGGTAATCCAAGAAGGTATTGTTGGTAAAACTGAAACTACTGTTAAGATTGAAAACAGCAAGGAAGTTTCCAGGGATACTAAGACAATAACTGAAAAGCAAGATAAGATTATAGAAATCGGAACTAAAAATGTTTGTGAAATCCCACCAGTAGATCCAGAAAATCCAGACAAACCTGTGGATCCAACAGATCCAACAGATCCGAAAGATCCAACAGATCCGAAAGACCCAGGTAAGGAAGATCCGAAAGATCCAGGTAAGGAAGATCCGAAAGATCCAGGTAAGGAAGATCCAAAAGATCCGGAACAACCAGATGGAAAAGATCCAGAAAATCCAGACAAACCAGGGTACAAGGATCCAGAAAATCCAGACAAACCAGGGGACAAGGATCCAGAAAATCCGGACAAACCAGGGGACAAGGATCCAGAAACACCAGGTAAACCAGGGTACAAGGATCCAGGAACACCGGGTAAACCAGGAGATAAAGATCCAGGAACACCGGGCGGAGAAGATCCAAAAGATCCAGAAACACCAGGTGAAGATCCAAAAGATCCGGAACAACCAGGCGGAGAAGATTCAAAAGACCCAGAACAACCAGGTGGAAAAGATCCAAAAGACCCAGATAAAGATCCAGGTAAGGAAGATCCAAAGGATCCAGAACAACCAGGTGAAGATCCAAAAGATCCGGAACAACCGGGCGGAGAAGATCCAAAAGATCCTGAAACTCCAGGAAAAACACCAGAAAACAATGGTAAGACACCAGAAAACAATGGTAAGACTCCGGGAGCGACTGGACAAGTAGATGGAAAATCAACAACTACAAATAACAAAACTCCTAAGAGATTGCCAAAATCTGGTAGTGAAAGTGAAATAATGACTCTTGCAATGTCAGCATTGATGACAGCAGCCGGATTCGTAGGATTGAAGAAAAAACGTAAAGACAAATAATCTTCAATACAAGATTAAAAATCTTATACAATAATCAAACAAAGCCTAACTCATTTGAGCTAGGCTTTTTGATTGCACACAAAAACCCGACCTCTTATGAGATCGGGTAAAGTTTTATCTAATCATATTTGAAAATGAATTATAAATTAAAATTCCAACCAAAGCTACCAATAACATCTCTAATACAAACACGATAACTTTGATTACGATTTGTGCGATGAATGATTTCAAACCAACCTTGAAACTGTCCTTTTCCAAATACAAATCCAAGAAAGTTGCAGAGTAAGCTATCATTCCTGTGAAACAACCAATGATACTACCGATAAATCCTAACGGCGTAAGAATGAACATGAACAATGCGTTAATTATCGAAAATACCCCGCCTTTCACATCTCTTGTACAAGGAGGTGGAGTTGGTCTCATGTATTTTTTCGTAAACATGTATATGAATCTTGTCATCACATAGTTGATTAATGGTACTAAAATCAAAGTCATTATAGAAATAGTAGGTCTGTGGAAAACTTTCGACAATTCTCCAAGTGATCCTTGTGTTGTAACGCTAACCCACACTGCGCTAGTCAAAGCAGCGATTAAACCTGATGTCAAAAATGAATAAATGATTCCGTGTTTTGTCGATGCGTAAAAATCATAGATTTTGTCTGCATATCCACTGATAAATTTTACGCATTTCAAATACCAATCAGGTGAATCGTTTTGCTTGTAGTTTTCGTATTCTTCGTTATCTTCTTTTCTTTGTTTTTTAGTGTATTTTTGGTTAATCTCTTTAAAATAATCGTCCTTAGATTTAGTGGATTCTTGTGACTGAGTAACATCAGATACCCCATTCACATCATCATTAACACCCACATCTACAGGTTTTTCGTCAAAGTAATCGTCAGGCTGAACAATCTTTTCATCCGAAACATAACTTTTGAGATTTTGTTTGAAATCTTGTTTCTTATCGTCCATAGTCTCCTCCTATTAATATTTCTTATTTAATAATATACCCATTTGAAAAATATTAATTCACAAATTTGAAATTACAGCAGATTTTTATTTATGAAATTTAATATTACAAAATTTAAACATAATAATATTGTTTTCGTATTTTTAACCATGTTTAATAATAATTAGTTTACAGAATTTACAAAAGGGTATATTAAAAAGGTAGGGTTTTAATGTTTTAAGTCAAACATGTAATAGGAAATAAAAAAAATTAGGAGGATAATATGAATAGAAAAAGGATTATCTCGTGGATACTCATTTTCGCTATGGTTATAGGATTTGCTCCTGTAAACATATACGCAAGTGATGTTCCACAAAAACAAGAGGTCACTCTTGAAAGTGATTTTGATTTTGATGCAAGTACAGGAACTATTAAAAAGTACAAGGGTGCAGCTACTGATGTAGTTATTCCAGAAAAAATTAATGGAAAGACTGTAACAAATATTGGTAAGAAAGCCTTTGCAAGAAAAGGACTTACTTCAGTTGTTATTCCAGAAGGCGTTGAAACAATCGACCAAGGAGCTTTTTCAGCTAACTCGCTTACAACAATCAAGCTTCCTTCGACTGTAAAACAAATCGAAAGATTAGCTTTTGGAATGAACAAGAATTTAAGTAAAGTTGAATTAAATGAAGGTTTGGAATATATTGGTCAACAAGCATTTTTTTCTGATACTTCATTAATCGGAGAAATTACAATTCCATCTACAGTAAAAACTGTTATGACAACATCTTTTAATAAAACAGGTGTAACAGGTCTATTATTAAAAGGTGATGAAAAATCCAATCCAGTTTTATTGAAATCATCATTAAATGGGGAAACAATAAAAGAAATAAAATCAGAAAGTCCATTTAAACATATAAGAATCAACTTTAATTCACTTGGAACAGGTGAAGGAGACAAATACCTTGATTTGGGAGAAGTTGAAGCAAAGGCAGATTCAAAAGAAGAACTACAAGCTTGGTTGGATGAAAATATCAATACTGATTTTATCGCAACTTATGTAGATAAAAAAGACAACACAGGTTCAAACGATAAAGAAGTAGAACTTGAAAAGATTTGGAACTTGGATAAATTCGACACATCAAAAGAATTTGAAGTAACTGCAAGTATTGATAAGGACAAGCTTCCAGAATTCGAACCAATAGAAGGATACACACCACCAAGTGTTAATAATTCAGCTACAAATTTAATGATTAAACTGACAGTTAAACTTGGCGAATCTGAACAACCCGAACAACCTACTGTAACTGAATGGTCACAAGAAGATTTCACTTATGGTGAATTCAAATACAAGGGAAGAATGGAAGAAGAATCTTATAGATTCGGAATTACAGGTTTTTCTGAAAAAGGTAAAGCAAAGTTAGCCAAGAATTCTGATTTGGTTATTCCAAAGGAAGTAACTGTTGATGGTGAAGTTAAGCAAGTAGAAGGAATTAAGGAAACTTCTTTTCAAAATCTTAAAATAAATTCTGTAACTTTCCCTAAAACAGATGTAGAATTCATCATCAAAGATTCTGCTTTCCAAAATTCAGGAATTACTAAGGTTAAGTTTGAAGAAGGTTTGAAATCTATTGAATCACGCGCATTCAAGGATAATAAGCTTACTGAAGTTTCCATTCCATCCACTGTGTGGAAAACTGGTAGTGAATCTTTCATGAACAATGAAATTAGTAAGCTTGAAATATCTGATGATGTAGATATGATTCAAATAGACAACTATAGTTTCGCTGAAAACAGTCTAGAACTTGTAAAACTTCCTTACTCTATATTTAAGTTTAGAGACTATGTTTTCAAGGATAATCCTGGATATGAAAATAGCGGTGTTGTAAGACTTGAAACAAGAAATCCTGAACACTTGCAATCTACAACATATATTATTCCAGAAAATGATTACCATAAAGTTGTTTTGATTACAGATGTAAATAGAAGTGAACTTTCCAAAGAACTAAAAGCTGTTAAATCAATTGTAAGAGAAGATTACAAGAAAGAATCCTTAGATGAATTCGACAATGTATTAGAAGAAGCTAAATCTATTTTCAAAGATGAAAAATCTACACAAGAACAAATAGATAAGGCTTTTGATGATTTGGTAAAAGCTGAAGCAAAATTGAGACAATCAGCTCCAGATAGATCAAAACTTAGAGATTCTATCAAAAGAGCAGACGAATTAGTTCCTGAAATGTTTGAAAAAGAATCCTACGATGCTATGAAGGCTGAACTTGACAAAGCTAAGAAAGTTCTAGCAAACTTGGATTTAACAGCTGATGAAGTAAAATCAGCACAAGAAAACTTGGATAAGTCTGTCGATTCGTTGGTTATCAACAAAAATGCGCTTTATACAAGTGAAGACTTCACATACAAAGACAATGCTATTACAGGATTTAGTGAAAGAGGTAAGGTTAAGTTCAAAGTAAACAAAGATTTGGTTCTTCCAGATAAAAATCCGGAAGGCAAGGACATAGAAGTAATTGCAGAATCCGCATTTGATTTGACTAAGGACAAGGGAGTTAAATTCGGTACAGATACTATAAGTTCTGCTGAAGGTGTGACATCATTGGAATTACCAAAGAAAGTTAAAAGAATTGAAAAGGATGCTTTCAGATCTCACAATACTAAAAACGTAGATTTTCCAAATACTTTGGAATTCATTGGGGGAACTGCATTTAATGGAAACAGACTTGAAAAAGTGTATTTGCCAGATTCTGTAACTGATGTTGAAGACGGAGCATTCTCACTAAATCAAATTACTGAAGTTAGAATTTCTCCAAATATGGAAAAAATCGCTGGTGGAACATTCTCCAGAAACATCAAGCTTCAAAAACTTGTAATACCAGAAGGTGTTAAAGTTATTGAAGGATCAGCTTTCCAAGGAGCTCCATTAAAACAACTCACTATTTCAAAAACAGTTGAAGAAATCAAAGACAGAGCATTTACAGGACATCAGCTTGAAGAACTGACAATTCCTGGCAATGTTAAAAAGATTGAAAGACAAGCATTCGCTCACAATATTAAATGGAAGAGATTGAAGAAATTAACGCTAGAAGAAGGAGTCGAAGAAATAGGCGATTCGGCATTCAGATTTAGTTTGCTTAAAGAAACAAACTTACCAAAGAGTTTGAAGAAACTTTCAAATACTGCTTTCAGAGATGCTGTAACAACTGACAAAAAACATGTTATCGTTAAGTTGTACACTGAAAACCCTGACCATTTAAAATTCAACAATGAAAAATCATTAGTAAATCAAAAAGTTATTTTTAAAGGCGAAGTAAAACCAGGAACAATTGAAGAAATTCCAGAAATCAAAGCAGAAGACATCGAAAAAGAAGTTGTAAAACAAGGCGAAAAGATCGATGTAACAGATAACATCAAGAACTTACCAGAAAAGGCAACAGCTAAAGATGTTACAGAGCCAAAAATCGACACAAATAAACCTGGTGAATATACTGCAAAAGTTGAAGTAACATTTGAAAATGGATCTAAGAGAATTGTGGAAGTTCCTGTAGTTGTTGAAAAGAAAGAAGTAACACCTGTTGATCCTGTTGAACCAATAGATCCAACTGAACCAACAGACCCAACCGAACCAACTATTCCAACAGATCCAACAACACCTGTTGAACCAGAAACACCACAATCTAAAGACATCAAAGACACAGACACACTAAAAGAAATATTCGAAAAAATACCATCAACAAGAATAGCAGGAAGAAATCGTCAACTAACAGCAGTTGAAGTAAGCAAAACACTATTTGAAAAAGCAGACACAGTGATAATAACATCAAGCGACAAAATGGTGGACTCACTTGCTGCATCACCTAAAGGAATAGCAATCAACGCACCAACATTATTTGTAGAAAAAGATTCAATAATGGATGAAGTTATTCAAGAAATCAAAAGACTCAACCCATCTAAGATAATAATCGCTGGTGGCGAAGAATCAATCAGCGACGATGTAGCAAAACAATTACAACAACTAGGAATCAAACAACAAAGAGTAGCAGGAGCTGACAGATTCGAAACAGCGGTAAAATTAGGAGAAGAAATCAGACGCAACTCCTCAAACAAAACAGACGTAATCCTAGTGAACGGATACAACTCAATTGATGCATTAACGGCAGGAAGCCTAGCTAGTAAACTAAACATCCCAATACTATTGACACAATCAGACCAATTAAACGAAATCACAGAAAAAGCAATCAAAGATTGGGGAATTGAAAAAGTAACAATAATTGGTGGAAAAACACAAGTATCAGAAGCAATAGAAGAAAAATTACAAAACAGTGGACTAAAAGTAGACAGAATAGCAGGAAGAACAAGAGTAGACACAGCATTAGAAGTAGCAAAAGCTGTAAATAAAACCGCTGATAAAGTAATATTTGCAAACAAAACTGCATACCCAGATGCATTAATAGCACCTTATCTATCAAAGGCAGAACAAGCACCAATAATTCTAATAGATAAAGATGAAGCATCTGTATCAGTAAAACAATACTTGAGAGAGAACAAAATCAAAGAATCCATTATACTAGGTGGAAAACTAAGTATTGAAGAATACAAATAGTATTCATTAACAACACAATGTGATTGGATTTTAAAATTCAGTCACATTGTTTTTTGTTTGAATTACAAAATTTGATTTGTATTGTATAATATAAGATATATTAAGAAAAACTCTTAGCGTAAATGCAAAGATTTGAGGAGAGATTTATGTCAATTTTAGTTATAGGAAGCGTGAATGTAGACACTACATATAATTTGGAAAATTTTCCAAAACCTGGAGAAACAATATCGTCCATATCAAAGAGCAGATCTGTCGGTGGCAAGGGGGCTAACCAAGCGATTGCTTGTCAAAAACTCGGTGGCGATGTGAAGTTTCTTGCATGTGTGGGAAATGATATGGACGCTGATTTTATTTTCAAAAATATGAAGGAATATGGCGTGGATACAACTAACATTATAAAAAAAGATGTGGACACTGGAACTGCGCTAATAAATGTGGACAAAACTGGACAAAACGAAATAGTTTTGGATCATGGGGCAAATTATGCTATTACAATTCAAGATATCGACGATAACATTGAACTATTGGATGAGTGTGATATTTTGATTTTACAAATGGAAATCCCACAAGAAGTCAACGAATACGCCATTCAAAAAGCGAAGGAAAAGGGAGCTTTCGTGATACTAAACCCTGCCCCAAGTGAGTTTGAAGTGGAAAATATATTGGACAAAGTGGATTTGTTCGTGCCTAATGAGAATGAAATTTTGAGATATTCTACAAAAGAAAACTTAAAAGAAGCAGCGGATGAATTATTGGACAAAAATGTAGGTTCTGTAATAATAACCTTGGGAGAAAATGGATCTGAGTATTTTTCAAAAACAGAACACATAAAACAAGATGCCATCAAAGCAAAAGTTGTGGATACAACATCTGCAGGTGACAGCTACATCGGAGCGATGGCTGTCATGTTAGATCAACAAAAATCCATCAAAGAAGCGATGGAATTTGCCACAAAAGCATCATCAAAGACTGTAACCAGAAAAGGATCGGGAGAATCTATCCCAACATTAGATGAGATTATGTAGAACTTTCAGGATTTGCCTGAAAGTTTTTGATGTAATAAAAATCAAACCGTTAGTAGATAAACCATCATACACGAATATTGTTACTCACAAAAACAATTGAAATTTTTCTGAATGAAATTCGTGCGTGATGGTTTGCTTTTTAAGTATGATTGGTTTACTGCTTAAATTATTTCATATTTCAGGAGTAATCTCCTGATTTTTTTGTTAAACCACAAAGCCATCCAGAATTTTCTGGATGGTTTTTCAATAGCTTTCTAATCGTTCAACGCCAAATCTTGTATTATTTCATAGTTTTCTTTTAATAATTTGAAATCTGGAATGTAGGATGCGGCGATGATTTCGTCTGGGTTGTATTTTTGTTTTATTTCCATGAATTGGTCTTTTACAGAATTCACATCGCCTTCGATTCGAAGTCCACGGGCAGTTCTTATCATGAATTTTTCGATTGATGTGAGTTCGGGGCTGTTGTTAGGGTCTGCTTTTAAGAATGCATCTCTGTTGTTTCTGTTTTGGATTTGCAAGAATATGGAGATGGCTTGTTGTTTGATGTGTTCTGCGGCGTCTTTCTCGTAAGCTGCGTTTGCAGATACTCCAAGCATTACGTATGGTTTGTCCAAATATTTCGATGGAGTGAATTCTTCGCGGTAGATTTTGAGCGCGACTTCAACTGTGTTTGGCGAAAAATGTCCTGCGAATGAATAAGGTAGTCCCAATTGAGCTGCGATGTGTGCTGATGTCATGGAGCTTCCCAAAATATACACTGGAACGTGTGTGCCAACTCCAGGATATGGACGCACGTTGAAGTTTTCTGCCTCTTCTTCAAAATAGCTTAATAAAGTTCTGATTGCTTCTTTGAAGTTATCTTCTTTGTATGTGTCACGATAGATTAATTTCGCTGTTTCGATGTCTGTTCCAGGCGCTCTTCCAATTCCCAAATCAACTCTTTCGGGATACAATGTTTCAAGCGTTCCGTATCTTTCTGCAACTTGGAATGGTGTGTGGTTAGGAAGCATTACGCCGCCTGCTCCAACTTTTATTCTTTTAGTGTTTTCTAAAATATATCCGATAATCAAATCCGTTGCTGAGCAGGAAATCGACTTTGAATTGTGGTGTTCTGCTACCCAATATCTTTCGAAGTTTTGTCCATCAGCCCATTTTGCAAGTTCCAACCCACGATCGATGGATTGTTTTGTTGTTTCATCTATAAATCTTGGTATTAAATTGAGTATTGATATTTTCATAATAGTTCCTCCTTTTGGTTAATATGAATTTATTATATAAAATCGTTATTGTCAAATAAATTTTGCGTAATACTAATGTGATAGTAAACTATTGAAGAAAAATTGAACAAATGATATAATTAATTCAATAAATGAAATTGTTTTATTTTTACCCGATTTGGATAAATATATAGTAACGATATTAAAAAGGAAGTAAGTTATGGATATTAAAAAATACAGGGTAAAACCTAACAAAAAAGTTGATTTGGAAAAATTTAGCACAAGAAAAGACGATTCTTATTCCAAACAAGAAGTGAAGGAAGAGATTCTTCCACAAAATTTGGGAAAAATGTTTGAATTTCAGGAAAAATTATACGCAGAAAATAAAAAAGGAATTTTGGTTGTGCTTCAAGCGATGGATGCTGCTGGTAAGGACAGTTTGGTGAAAAAGGTGTTCACCGCGCTTAATCCTGCTGGCTGCAAGGTTACAAGCTTCAAGCAACCTTCCACAGAAGAATTGGATCACGATTATTTGTGGAGAATTACAAAGGCAACTCCTTCTTATGGAGAGGTTGGGATTTTCAACAGATCACACTACGAAGATGTTCTTGTAACCAGAGTTCACAATTTGGTTAATCAAAAAAACGACGACGATTTTTGGGATAAAAGATTCGAAGATATCAATGCGTTCGAAAAATATTTGGATAATAATGGTATCAAGGTTGTGAAGTTTTTCTTGCATGTGTCGAAGGATGAACAAAAAGAAAGACTATTGGATAGGATTAACTTTGAAGAAAAACATTGGAAGTTTGCAGCAAGTGATATTTTGGAAAGAGAAAACTGGGACGAATATCACAAGGCTTACGAAGATATGTTGGAGCATACTTCAACTGATTATGCACCTTGGTATGTGGTTCCTGCGGACAACAAATGGTTCACTAGGTTTGTTGTGAGTGAGGTTATGCTGGATTTGTTCGAGCAATTGGACCCACAAACACCAAAACTTTCCAAGGAAGAAGAATCACAACTAGACAAATGGAAGAAGGTTTTGTTGGAACAAGACGAGAAGGATAAAAAAGACGACTAATAAAAAGTAGGAGGAGAATATGTCAGACGATAGAGATTACAAAGGCTTTGAAAATGACGACAGTGAATACACTAAAGACGGCAACTATTTTAGTGAAAAAGAAGATGTAAGAGGCGGTTACAGCGAAGATAAGGACAGTTATTCTGACAGAAATAGCAATTATTTTGAAGCTTCACAAGAAGATAATTATTCTAATACGAAAGAAGATCATTACGAAAAAACAGACGATAGTTTTTTCTTTGAAGGTCAAGATGACGAAGAAGAATACATTGAAGATTACACTCAACGTGAAAGCTCAGGTTATGCTGGTTTCTGCCAAAATATTTTCTCAATGTTACATGGACTTATTGAAAAATTCAATAAAAAAGGTGCATTTGTAATATTGTTCTTGTTGTACGGAGTGTTCACGTTTGCGGCATCAATAGTACAATTCAAGCTTCACCCAGAACAAGCACAACAATTGGAACAAGTAACAAAAACTGGATTGAATCCAATAACATATACTATTATTTTGGCTGTTATATCAATGTTTTTCTACTATGCAGTGTGTAGAATTATATTCCATTTCACTAAAAAGGACATTTCACCAGTTCCAAATCCTGTAGAAAGAGACACAAGACTTGGAGTGTATGTAGCTTGTGAAGCGTTGATTAACATTTTGTTGATGGCACTTCCAACAACTATTCTTCCTTCAATTGTAGGCATGATAGTTGGAGTTATCCTTTACTCAGCAGTATTCTACGACAGAATTTCTGATGAAAGAATGCTTGCAGTAGGTGTGAAATCAGCGATAGTAAGTATTGTTGCAGGACTTGTGTTTGGACTTATCATTGGAATCGCAGCAATAGCAGTTGCAGTAGCTGTTATGAAATAATAAATTTGTAGACTGATCACTTGGCTAGGCTGGGTGGTCAGTTTTTTGTTTTTAAATATGAAGCCCGATGTTATATAATAATATATAAATGAAAACCAAAGGGGAAAATAAATGAACTTAACTGATATTATAGATAAAATTGATTATATAGATTATACAAAAAACAACGACGACGAGATTACAAATGTGACAAATGACTCCAGGAAAATCGAAAAAGGTGGAGTGTTTGTGGCGATTTCAGGGATGGAATTTGATGGACACAAATTTATCGACAAGGCGATTGGAAACGGCGCAAACACGATTGTGGTTACACAAGATACACAAAAAATAGAAGGTATCAACTACATCAAAGTCGAAGATGCAAGGATAGCTCTTGCCCAAGTTTCAAATGTGGTGTGTGATTTTCCATCGAAGAAGCTTCGCGTGATAGGAGTCACTGGAACAAATGGCAAGACTACAACAGCTTCTATGATTAGCCATATTTTGGAAAACTTGGATTCACAATGCACAAATATCGGCACGAACGGAACTTTTATCGCGAAAGAAAAATACGAAACGCCAAACACGACTCCAGAAATCTCAGAAATTGACAAGATTTTGAAGCTTTCGGTGGACAAAAAAATCGACAACGCTGTTGTGGAATGTTCAAGTCATGGATTGTATTTGCATAGACTAGACGGGATTGACTTTGATGTAGCTGTGTTTAACAATTTATCGATAGAGCATATGGATTTTCACAAAAATATGGAGAATTATTTCGATGCGAAGATGATTTTGTTTGAAAATTCTAAGAAGAAAATCGTGAACGTAGATGATGAATACGGAAGAAAAGCAAAGGAAAGATTTGAAGAAGCATATACATTCTCCCTTGAAAATGAATCCGATTTTAAGGCTGAAAATGTAGAATTGATTGATGGAAAGATGCATTTTGAAATCAAAAACGTGAAATTCGTACTCAACAGATTTGCTATGTTTGATGTGTACAATGCGGTGGCTGCGATTGCTGCGGTGAATTTATTGGGATATGAACTTAAAGATATTGCCAAAGCGTTGGAAAGTTTTACAGGCGTTGAAGCGAGGTTTGAATTTGTTAAAAATGATTTGGGGATAAATATTGTCATTGATTTCGCACACACTCCAAAAGCTTTTGAAAATATCTACAAATCTGTGCCAAACGACAAACGAAAAATCGTAGTTTATGGGATGAGTGGCGATAGAACTCGTGAAATCAGATACGAGGTCGGAAAGATTTCCGCAGAAAACAACGTGTTTTCAATTGTAACAACTGACGATCCAAAATTCGACACATACGAAAACATTGCTGATGATATCGTAAGTGGGATTGAAGAAGAAAACGGTGAATATGTCAGAATCAAAGACAGAAAATCTGCCATTAAACATGCGATAGAAATTGCAAATGAGGGAGATTTTGTCTTACTTTTGGGAAAAGGACAAGAAAACTTCATCAAGCTCAAAGGAAATGAAAAGACACCTTATTATGAAAAAGGAACAGTCAACAAAGTGTTGGATGAATTGAAGAATAAATAAGCAGTAAAGATACGAACATATCTTCAATAAAAGCAAAAATAGACACCGATACGAACGAATATCTAGACTACAAAAATTGATAAATTCATCGCTTGTGAACCTAAAATTGTGAACTCGTGCTACGCACTCAAACAGCACAATTTTTTAACGGTTCACTTCGCTTGAATTTAGTGCAATTTTTGTAGACAGATGAGCGATTTACGAGTTTTTGTGTTTTCTGTACCGTAGTCTAGATATTCGTGCAAACTGGTTTTCTGCTTTGTGTATTCTGAAGCTATCTAAGACAATACCTTCTTTATTCCCAAAATCATCTATGAGAGAGGGCGAGGGAGGTCATTTATAGAAAAAATCTATAAATAACGATTATCATTTTGATATATTATTGAGTAAATGATATTATTTGTTACGAGGTGATTAGATGGTTGATTTAAAGAAGAAGTTACCAGAAGTTTTTAACGATTTTGCAGAAAGTCGTCAAAATGCTTTTTTGAAAGTAAAAGAAATAAAGGATAAGGATATTCCTGTTATAGGAATTTTTTGTACGTTTTTTCCACAAGAGTTAGCTGTTGCAGCTGGTGCTACTTGTGTTAGTTTGTGTGCTACAAGTGACGAAACTATTCAAGATGCTGAGAGGGATTTGCCTAAAAACTTATGCCCACTTATCAAATCTTCTTATGGTTTTGCGTTGACTGATAAGTGTCCGTTCTTCTATTTCTCTGATTTGGTTGTCGGAGAAACTACTTGCGATGGCAAGAAGAAGATGTACGAATATTTGGGAGAATTCAAGCCAGTTCACGTTATGGAGCTTCCAAACAAGAACACTGAACAAGGTCTTATTTTATGGAAAGAAGAAATCAGAAAGATGATTAAGACTATCGAAGATTTATTCGGCGTTGAAATCACAGATGAAAAATTAAAGCATGCAATTGAAGTGAAAAACGCTGAGAGATCCGCTGTAAAGGACTTCTATTCTATAATGAAGGCTGATGATTTGCCAATCACAGGTGGAGAATTGTGGCATGTTTTAAATGGTGTGCAATTTGATTTTGACAAGGAACAAATTCCACAAATGCTTGAAGAATTAAAAGCTAAGGTTATGTCTGAACACAAGCACATCAGTGGCAAGCCAAGAATTTTGATTACTGGTTGTCCTATCGGTGGTGCGACTGAAAAAGTTATCGAAGCAGTCGAAAATAACGGTGCAGTTGTGGTTAGCTACGAAAACTGTGGTGGCGCTAAGGCTATTGATGAAAATGTCGATGTAGACAATCCAGATATGATTGATGCGATTGCTAGAAAATACATGAACATCGGTTGTGCATGTGTGAGTCCAAACGAAAACAGACTTAAATTATTGGATAAATTAATCGACGAATACAAGGTTGATGGTGTTATCGACATGCATTTACAAGCTTGTACTCCATACCAAGTTGAAGGTTTGGCAATTAAGAGATTCTGCAACGATAAGAAGAATGTTCCATACATCGCTGTGGAAACTGATTATTCAAAATCAGATATTGGACAATTAAATACAAGAATTGGTGCTTTTATTGAAATGTTATAACAATTTTTAAAAAATTGTGGTATAATAGATTCAGCAAAGTCCATACAGGTTTTACCTGGAAAATAATCGTCATTGTTTTGAAGTGACGGTTATTTTTTTGTTGGAAATTTTGAAATGTTGTAATAATCTATTTAGCTAGGTGTGATACAATATAGTAAGTATAAATTTTGCACATAGGAGAGGAAAAACTTGGCAAAGCAAAAATCACTTAAATTAAACGCGATGCTTAATTTAATCAAAGTTGGGCTAAGCGTTGTGTACCCGTTGATAACTTTTCCTTACGCTACGAGAATTTTGCAAGTAGCAAACATGGGAAAGGTAAGCTACGGGGATTCAATTATTAAAATATTCATGCTGATTGCATCGCTTGGAATTACCAATTACGCAGTCAGAGAGGGTTCCAAATACAGAGAAAATAGAACAAAACTCAATCAATTTTCGAGGGAAGTTTTCTCCATCAACTTGTTGTCTACGTTGATTTCTTACATTTGTTTGGCTGTATTCTGTGTAGTTTCTGTGAAAATGCACGACTATGCAACGCTTGTTTTCATTCAAAGTTTGAGCATAATCTTCGCAACACTTGGAGTTGAATGGGTTAACGCAATCCACGAGGATTATTTGTACATTACAATCAGAAGTATCATAATTCAAACTATTGGTGTAATTTTATTATTTTTCGTAGTAAAAACCAAAGACGATTACTTAAAATACGCTGGACTTACGGTTTTCGTAAATGGTTTGGTGTGCATTTCAAATATGTTACATGTAAGAAGATATGTAAGCTTGAAACCAACTCTCAAACTAAATCTAAAAAGACACTTGAAGCCTATCATGCTTTTCTTTTCAAACAGCATCGCAGTTTTGGTGTATGTAAGTGCAGACATGACAATGCTTGGCTGGATTTCTGGAGATTTTTACACAGGACTGTATGCAGTAAGCGTAAAGGTATATTCCGTTGTAAAGCAAATGCTAGGTGCGATTTACATGGTTACAATTCCAAGGCTTTCCAAGGCAGCGACATTAGATGATAAAACAGAATTCAGACATTTGTTAACAGAAATCTCAAGTTTCTTGCTATTATTAATGATACCAATGTGCACTGGGCTTGGAGTTTTATCCAAAAACATCGTGTACATTCTCTCTGGAGAAAAATTCATTGCGGCGACACTTTCATTGCAAATTCTAGCAGTGTCAGTATTTTTCGCAATAACTGGTGGTGTAATCACAACTTGTATGAATGTTCCATTGGGAAAAGAAGCATTGAACTTAAAAGCTACGACGATATCGGCGTTTGTAAATGTAGGGTTAAATCTAGTTTTCATACCACTTTGGCAACAAAACGGTGCAGCAGTAACTACGGCGATCTCCGAATTGGTAGTAGTTCTTGTGTGTCTATTTGAATTCAAAGAAGCAAGAGTTTACTTTGAAATGGACAAATTATTCTACACAATGAAATACGCAGTAGCAGGAGCTTTGTGGATACTTTTGACGAAATTTGTAGTCACAAAATTTATCACACATTACACACTTAACTTGTTGGCGGTATTCTTCATCAGCGTCATCGGATACACATTGATATTGTTCTTCGGTAAAAATGAAGTATTTATAGAAACATTGAAGAAAACACCACTTAAAAAATTAGTAAAATAGATAATGAGAGCATCATGCGATGCTCTTTTTTGATTAAAACAATCGAAGTACATTTACACTTACAGAGACATACAAAAATAGACATCGATACGAACGAATATCTAGACTACAAAAATTGAAAAATTCATCTCTTGTGAATCTAAAATCGAAAACTCGCTATCGCTCAGACAGTGCGATTTTTTAACGATTCACTTCTCTTGAATTTAAAACAATTTTTTCCGTATGATATTCTAACCGTATCGGGTGTCTATTTTATTTCACTGAAACCCGAAAATGTTGTAGACCGTTTCAAAAATTGCAAAGCAGAAAACCAATTTGCACGAACATCTAGACTATGAATAAAGAAAACTACAAAACTTGCAAATCGCTCATCTGTCTACAAAAATTGTCGTAGGTAGATTCATAACATACAGAGCAGAAAACCAATTTGCACGAATATCTAGACTACAAAAATAAATAAACTCTAAGCTCGTGAACCTAAAATTGTGAACTCGTGCTACGCACTCAAACAGCACAATTTTTTAACGGTTCACTTCGCTTGATTTTATGATTATTTTCTCCGTATGATATTCTTTGCAAACTTGGTAATCTGCTTTTTTCATTGAAACTAAGAAAGCTACAAAACTCTAAATAAAACTGATTTTCTGCTTTAGTGCATTCTGAAAATTTAGTTGATATTTTTCCAATCACTTATTTCACACGTCAAAGCCACAAATTAATACTAGAAAAATTTCACAATGATGGTATAATAAAATAATTGAGTATTAAGGAGTGGTTTTTTATTTTTTTAGTTACGTTACAGCAAATTTTGATTATGTTTGTTTTCATGGCGATGGGCTATATTTTTGCGAAAACGGGGTTTTTCAGTAGAGAAACTATCAGAGAAATGACTGGGTTTGTAATGTATGTTGTGGGATCAAGTGTTATTATCAACGCGTTTAATAGACCCGTTACGCCGGTGCTTTTGAATAATTTTGGTATGACTGCCTTTGCTGCGGTGGTCTTGATGGGTTCATCTATTTTGATTTCTCATTTTTTGTTCAAATTTGATAGATTTTCTAAGAACGAAAACATAAGTACATACAAATTCGCATCTGTTTACAGCAACTGTGGTTTCATGGGGATTCCTTTGATTGAAGCGTTGCTTGGTGCGGATGGAACTTTTTTTGCTATTCCTTATTTGGCGGTGTTCAATATTTTGTTGTGGAGTCACGGGATTGGTTTGTACGAAATGACTGGAAACGGGAAAATTCAATGGAACAAGGTTGTGAAAAATCCTTGTATTATTTCGTCTGTTTTGGGATTTATTTTGTTTTTCT
>OBJZ01000277.1_pt1 | contig 17551 bp, 12 predicted proteins | sample 1481641 | NCBI WGS metagenome assembly OBJZ01 (sample SAMN02364493, study PRJEB22542) | human gut metagenome | isolation source: fecal sample | host: premature infant | place: USA: Chicago, IL | collected 2012-01
GCTTGGGGCGCCTGGAGTGGTTTCTGGTTCGTCGTCGAACTCGGAGTCTTCGTGTTCGTGGCCCGGGAATTGGGACGGGTCGGCAGTGAAATCTTTGCTTTCGGCTGATTCGAATCCTGTGCCGGCTGCCCTTGAGGATGCGGGGGTGGGCTCTTGGTTTTGCTCGGCGGGTGCTTCTTCTGCCTTGGGGCCGGCTTCACTGTTGCCTTCGCGTGTTGGCCCGTCTTTTTGTTCGGTTTGGGTTTGTTTGCTTGCCGAGGGCGTGCTTTGGGGTGCTTCCGGCGGCTGCGGCGGTGGGACTTGTTCTGTGTCAGATACGCCCTCGGCCCTACCTACAGGGTGGGACAGTGATTCCCGAGCTTGGTTTTCTGGGATTTCCATACCGAAAGCGTTCCTCATGGTTACCTCTCAATTAAGGTTGTGGTTTGCGGCAGCTTTTGCGGCCTCTTCAAAATCTTTTGCTGTTTTAGTTAGGGCAGCGGCACGGCGCGTAACCTGGTCGGCCAACGCATCCTGGTCGGACGTAATCCAGTCGGGCCCTGCTGCTCCTGCAGCAAGGATGCGCATCACCTGGGCGGCAACTACAAGGCGCGAGCCCACCCAGGCCAACGGTTCTTCCGTGTCTTCGGGGGCTCCGCCTAAGACTTGGTTTATGGCGCCGAAGGCCTGTTTGAAGGGTGGCGGGGTGTCGACTCCGTGGCTTGCTTTGGGCGCTTGCAGGCCCTGGTTGTACCTATCCAACGTGGTTTGCTTATCGCGGCGTGCCCATTCGCGCAGCAGGTATAGCCGCCAGAGTGCTCCGGGCAGTGTTGTTGCCGGCTGCCCGGACCACAGTTCAGCAACCAGGTCAACGTTTCCGGATGCTGCAATTTCGCGCAGGCGCGGTATCAGCACTTCGGGGGTGGATGTGGCATCCCCCAACATCAGTGGCTTGTCGAAGTAACCGTTGTAGGTTCCCACCAACAATTGCGCGGTAGTGTGCGCAATGTCGGAACGCAAAGCCGGATCTTTGTCACCCACAATGTTTTCGGCATCTTCGGGTTCAAGCATTGCCGGCCGACGGAAACGGGCGGACATGTCACTCCTCCTAAATATCAGGTTCATTGTGAACTAATAAAGTAAACTTTAGTTGAATAAGCCTTCTGGCACAGGGGTATTTTGCTTGCTTCTCGCAGGGACAGCAGCTACGTCGGCCGTAGCGTTGGGCGATTAGGTACGTCCTTACTCTCACCGGGTCGGCCGGCAACGAGACCAATCTTACGTAACTTGATTTCGTCTAGGGCGGGGGCGCCTGCTAGGATTATGGGGCGCGCGGCGCTTCGCTTGTGCGCGGGCCTATAGCTCAATTGGCAGAGCAACGGACTTTTAATCCGTGGGTTCAGGGTTCGATTCCCTGTGGGCCCACCGTCAGCCCCGCCAGGGCGGGGCTTTTTCATATTCGCCCCCGTCGTGGGTCCTAACAGAGACGCAATACTTTAGCAACTACGATGCCCCGCTTGTTCTGTTCTGCGTCGCCTATCGGCATCGATAGGCTCGGTCCACTCCGCGGGCAAATGCGCGAGCACGCGAATACGCTCCATCTCGTCAGGAAACCTCACATAATAATTCCAATGATCCTCCCGAACCCAATTCGCCCAAATCTTACGAAAAATACGCGCCTCATTCTCAAAATCAGGATCATCCACCCCCACCTTCCGAAGAGTAAAACGCCGCTTATCTAACTCCACCAACAAGCGAATCAACACCAACGTGAAATCAAAACGCACATAATTCAACCGAATCTTCTTCTTACCCGCAAACAACTTATACCGCTGATCCGGAGTCTCAAACCGAGTCACCTCATCAAACCGCACCTCCTTATAATAAAACGGCCAAAACCTACACCACACCTTCTCCTCATCCACACCAATCCTAAAAAACAAACCATAATAAGCAATAACGCATATTACTACAGTAAAACCGCTTTTTACTAAAAAAGCCGATATGTCATATTCCGTATCACTCGGATTGTAATTTACAATAGCATCCACCATTTCGATTACCCACACCAGACTTGCCGGAATCATCATTGGAATTGCAAGTTTCTTATGGGAGTATTTTCTCGGCTGATCCGGATAATCAGACATTCGCTTAAGCAAATGCTGCGCAATAGTACCAGCATGACCCGTAGCAGAATCAACCCCGCCACTCAAATCATCGGCAGAATGACCACTCTTATTCTCCTTCACCCGCACCCGATGCGGCTCATACGAACCCTCACCCCTATACGGACGAAACCCCTCAATACTTGAAGCCATACCCAATTCCCCTCACGACTATCCAATCCCTAGTCAGCTTCGCCCCTGTTCTGCTCTGCGTCGCCTATCCGCGTCGATAGGCTCGGTCCACTCCGCAGGCAAATGCCCGAGCACGCGAATACGCTCCATCTCGTCAGGAAACCTCACATAATAATTCCAATGATTTTCCCGAATATCCCAAGCCCACCACTTCCGATATTCTTGCGCCCAACGCTCAAACTCCGGATCATCCACCCCCATCTTCCGAAGAGTAAAACGCCGCTTGTCTAACTCCACCAACAAGCGAATCAACACCAACGTGAAATCAAAACGCAGATAATTCAACCGAATCTTCTTCTTACCCGCAAACAACTTATACCGCTGCACTGGCGTCTCGAACCGAGTCACCTCATCAAAACGAACCTCCTTATAATAAAACGGCCAAAACCTACACCACACCTTCTCCTCATCCACACCAATCCTAAAAAACAAACCATGAAACAAAAAAACCAAATACATAAGTAAAACCGCGGCAGGCAAAATAATAGACGCCTCATCATAATTAGGATCACTCGGATCATAATAGGCAATATCCGCCCCAAGCATTACTATGCATATAGGTAAAAACACAACACACGCAGGGATAAATATCTTAGCCTGCGAAAAAACCCTTGGCTGATCCGGATAATCAGACATCCGCTTAAAGTAAGTTTGCAAAAGAAGCTCAGTCTCACGGAGATCAGTAGAATGCTCCTTTTTGTTTTCCTTGACCTGCACCCGATGCGGCTCATACGAACCCTCACCCCTATACGGACGAAACCCCTCAATACTTGAAGCCATACCTAATTCCTTTCCCTAAATCTTTTGAAACATCACTCAACGTGTCCGCAGCCCGACCCCTATTCGTAAGCGGTGAGCCTGAGTTTTCTTCTGCCCGCCAAGCCAACCCATTAGCCGCCAGGTCCGAAGAAGTAGAAATTGCAAACTCCCTGCCAGTCCTTGCCACCTTTTCTGGCAGACCCGCCAGCGGGCTAAGAGGCCGAGGCACTTTCACCCCAGCGCCAGCTAAACGCGTAGTACCTGAGAACGTAGAGGAAGCCCCCGCAAGCGCATTTGCCTTAACAAATCCCTTCAAGGACAGATCAGCACGCCCCCTAGCCACATCTACCCCATAGCCGGCATTAGCAGCAGCAAAATTACCCACCGTATCCCCAGCCAAATCCGTTGTAAAACGAGTCATAGCCGCATCCGCATCCCAAGCCGCCGCCTGCTTCAACGCCTGAGCCCGCCCACCTGTGTTATTCAGAGCCTTCCAAAGCGTATTCGCACCCGCCTCAGCACCCTGCTTTTCAACCTGACCAGCAAGTAAATCAGTCGCTACAGAAGAGCGGTTCAAAATAGCAGTCTTCGCCAGGTTCCCCGCACCCGCACCAATGCCGCCCAAGGCGCCGCCTATGAGCGCATCTTTCGCTACTGCAGATACACTTACCCGGCCGTTGTAGTATTTTTGCGTCCCAATCGAGACACCGCCCGAAATTAATGCACCGGAAATCATTGCAGCTCCCAGCGGACCGCCCACCCCCGTTGCAAACACGAGAATCCCACCGACAACCAGCCCCGCACTTAGCAAATACTCCTTGTTCTGCCTTACCCAATCCCCTACAGACAGGTGGCGGCTGTTGTTGTAGTTGCGTAGAGCACGCATTTTTGGATCTGTGATTGGTTTTAGCCCTAGTGGGTCGGATAGGGCTAGTGGGTTGGCGCCGGCATAATCGTATGGGTTTGCTTGCCAGATGCTCCCCGCGGGTGCGGCTAGCGGGTCTGGGCTCAAGAATGATTGGGTGTTCGGGTCGTATACCCTGGCTCCCATCAGGATTAGGCCGTCAATGTTTGGCCCGCCCTGGCCAGCAAACGGGTGGGCCGGGTCGATGCTGCGCCACGGCGCGATGGGCACGCTGGTGCGGCTCGTCCCCTCTGCGCCAGTTTGCGAAGTGAACGTGGGGATTGCCGCAGCCGTGTCCCACACGAAGCGGTGACCGCCCTCCTGTTCCAACTCACCGAGCAGGTTAAAGCCCAGCTCAACCGGTTTTCCATTTACGCGCAGCCCCTTGAGCCTACCCAGTTCGTCCCAGCTGAACTCGCGGCTGTACCCAGAAGAAGACCGCTCGCTAACGCGCCGCCCAGCTGCATCGTAAACATACTTCGTTTGCACATTTTTGCGGCTAGTTTTAGTGCATGAGGAGACCAGTTGGCCCGCCAGATCGTAGTCGTATTCAACCAGCTCGTCACCACATTGGCGGGCACGTAAACGGCCACAATAATCCCACTGCCAACTGGTCCGCTCCCCAGCCGGACCAATCATCTCTACCAGCTGGCCCGCCTCATTGTAGGAATAGGAATACTCTCCTTCGCCAGTAGATATTGCGGTAATCCTGCCCCAACAATCGCGGCCAATGCGCGCTGTGTGCATGCCCGCAGCATCTATTACCTTCGCGCGGGTTAGGGACCCACCCTCGTAGGAAAATTCGTACTTCGTTTGGCCCCTGACAAGGCTAACAACGTTGCCCGCCGCGTCGTAGCCTACAGCTACCTTCTTAGTATTGTCCTGCCACACCTCCTGCAGGTTTCCCGCAGCAGAATAGGTATATTTCAGCTCCTGGCCGGCAGGGTCCTTATACGCCACCCGCCGGCCCTGCAGGTCGTATTCCCAATTCCAAACCCGAACCTGCTCACCGAACCCGCTGCAACGGCGCTGCAGCTGGCCATCGCGATCAAAAACCAGCGTTTCGCTCCCAGAACCGCCCGCGCCCTCGACGGTGAGCGCATCTGCTTTTCTGGCAATTTCAAACAGCTGCTTCCCCGAGGCAGCAATGCCATTTAAATTGCCCGCCTTATCGTAGGCGTATTCGGTGCTTTGCCCGCCCCGCTCCATGCCGCGCAGCCTCCCCGCCCCGTCGTAACGAAGGGAAGTTTTGCGACCCAGCGGGTCGGTGACCTGAACCAAATTTCCAGCCCTGTCATAGCCGTAAAAGACTTTCCCGCCCGCAGGATCGGTGACACAACAAAGCCGGCCGGCCTCGTCGTAAGAATAAACGTGCTTGCCACCAACCCCGTTGGTCGCAGTAGTTAGCCTGCCAGCCTTGTCGTAAGCGAAACGGCGAGTGCCGTAAAGCAAATCGCGCGCAAAAATTACTCTGCCACCCTTGTCGTAGGCATAATCAGCCCGCCCCAAGCCAGCAATAACACTCCTGGTCAGGCGCCCACACCCGTCGTAGGTAAAGCTGCTAACGCCACCCGCACTGTCTTCAATACGCACAAGACGCGAACAAGCATCGTAAAAGAACTGTTGCCGCTGCCCACCGCGGCTTAGCGAGCAGAGGCGGCCACACCGGTCATACGAATACGAAGTAAGCACGCCGGCCTCAGAAACCTCGCGCATAATACGGCCAGCTTTATCGCGTTCTACCCGCCTGCTTGCCCCGCGCTCGTCAACTACAGTCACCGGCAAAGAAGCGGCATCGTAGGAAACCTCTTCGAAGTGGCCACGCCCATCTTCTATCTGCTCTAAGCGCCCCAATTCGTCGTAGGCCATCGCCACTATAGGCCCGCCCTCACGAATCGCAACGCTGCGCTTGGGCGTATACGCAAAGCTAGTTTTCACCCCTGTAGGGTCTACTACTCCAACAACATTTCCCTCAGTGTCGTAGTCGGCCTTCCAGCGCTCGCCCGCCGCATCAGCAAAGCCGGTAAGGTGCGACAGGGAATCGAAAGTGAACTTGGCTCCCAAACCCCCCTTACCTACAACGGAAGTCAGGTTTGCTAGATCGTCCCACTCACAGCGGATCGTTGCCCCAAGTGGATCCACTAAAGCAGCTATCTGCCCATCCTTGCCGTAAATCAGTTTGCTTTCGGCCCCATCTGGACCCTGCTCACTAACTAGGCGGCCACCCCGATCGTAAGTAAACCGAGTTGTTGCCCCCTCCGGATCAGTCCTGGCCACTAACCTGCCGGCCCGATCATAGGAAAACTCAGATCGCTCCCCCAGGGGGGACACCACCGCAACCAGGCGGCCTGCCCCATCGCGCTCAAACCTATAGGAATGCCCGTCCCCATTAGTCAACGAGACCAGCAAGCCCAGCCTGTCGTAACTAAAACTCAGCCGAACCCCGGTAGGATCAACAGCCTCGGTTAGCAGCCCTTCGCGGTAGCGGGCCGTGGTTACCCCGCCCACCGGGTCAACAATCTTTACCGGATCGCGCCCAAGCCCCTCGTAGGCAAACTCAAAACAGGCGCCAGCCGAAGTGGACATTTTGACCAGCCGATCCTGGCTGTCCCAGCTGTAAGAAATGTTGCCCCGCCCTTCGGTCACCTCGTAGACCGGGCGAGCACGCGAATCGTACTTACACGCGGTCACATTGCCCTGCCGGTCAGCACAATAGGTCAAATTGCCGTGCGAATCGTATCCCATCTGCTGAGCATTGCCTTTGCTATCGGCAATCGCGGTTGTCTGTCCCAGCCTGTTCGAACGCCACGAATTAGCCCGCTTGCCATCTAGGTCAGACACAGAAACTACCCCGGGGGCTAAATACGTGTACTTGCTAGTTCGCCCGGCCTGGGAAACCTGCGAACGTACCCGGCCCTTCTCGTCGTAAGAATTTTTACAGACCCGCACCCCCGCCGGATCCCACACCTCCACCAAAAATGGGTCCTGCCAAACGTACTTCCACTCGCCCTGAACCCCGCGCACGCTAACCAAACGATTTTCCTGGTAAGAATACTTTTGCACCCGTCCGTCCGAACAATTAGCCGCAACAACCAACCCACTTTGGTAGGCAAAGTCAATCCGGAGGCCCCGCTCGTGAACCAACGCGCACACCCTACCCGCACTATCGCGGCAAGCGCTTACCGCATTCTTGAACTCGCTGCCCTGAGAAAGCCACAGGCCCGCACTATCGAACTTCCACCAGTTACCCGAATTGTCGGTAACTGTATAACCCTGCTCTGTAGGCGACAGCCAAAAATTATCCTGCTGCGAGCGCCAGGCGCCCTGCTGCGAAGGGAAGAAAATCTGCCGGCCCTGCCAATCCAGCCACTGCGCCCCGGCACGCGTCAAAGTCAGGCGTTGGTCTAACGCACAGGCCCAACCGAGCCCGAATACCCCCTCGGCACGGCCAGCTGCTACCCCCGCCACAGAATTGTAGGTACGCCCAAAGTTCAAAGCACTGCAGCGGGCGGGGAATACAAAATCAGGTGCCGGCAAAACAAAATTACCCGTAACCGTAGAAACCGGGTCGTCGGCATAGCCGGTAGAAGGGACAATCCCCGTAAGCGACAACGCTGGCACCTCCAGGCGATCGCGCACCAGGGGCAAGCTCAAAACCTGCAACCTCCAGTACAGGGCCTGGTCAGAGAGGGTTGTTACGTTGCCAGAACCACCTGCTACCTGGAAGGCATCTGCAATAGAGGCCACCCAATCGCCATCATTTAAATTCGCCTGATTGAACGCCTTGAGGGTAGTAATAAAATCGTCCATACCCGCAATAAGGTGCGGCCCACTCTTGAACTTCCAATTGTCCTCGAATGTGGTGTGGGCGTTAGTGAAGGCAGTTATAGACCCATCCAACACCTCGTAGCAACGCTGCGCAGCGGCAACAAAAGCGCGTAAATTTTCGGCTACAGCCGAACTAGTGCCCTCCGCGTTGCCGCTCACCGTGCCCGGCTCGGGAACGTCGTGGCTCGTGTGCGAGACCGGCCCCGTTTCGATTTGTGGCGCCTTGCCCGGACTTGCCGCTTTCAGATCAATTTCGGGCTCGCTGTGCAAACGATCGTAGGCCCACTGCCCACCCCAAAACGCCTCGCGCTCGCGCTGCCACTTCTTATGCTCGGCAACGAACTTGCGGCCCTGTTCGATTCTGTGCTGCTCAGCCTTAGCCGCCTCCCGGGCACTAGCAATTCCTGCAATCAGGCTTGCAAGAACCCGTTCAAATGCGTCAGTTTCAGTTTGTCGGATCCGGTTGTTATGAGAAAACAGGTTTGCGAAAAAGCCGCTAAAATCCTGATTCGCCCTGGCGGTTGCACCCACAAAATCTTCGGTGCATTCACCCAACAAGGCCAACAGGCGCCTACAAGCTGCCAGGAAATTTTCAGTAGCTACACTTATGTTGTTGTTCCAAACATCTTCGTCAATACTCTTAGGAACCGCCGCCATGGCCACCTCCCACGTGAGGAAAGCTTGCAATACGAACAAAAGTTTACCGACGTATGGCAAGATTTGCCGCCCGAAAGAGGCGATCACTGCGCCAAACTTTATCCGCCGCCCTCCCGGGCGTCCCTGGAACATGGCGGCCCCCACCCAAACCCCACTGGCAAAATCTGCATCCGGCCTGGCCGCCCGCACTTACCAATAAGGTGCCCTATACCCCACTGACGCGGGCCAAGCATGGGACGTTAGGCGCAGTGCTATACAACACAGTCATAGATAAATAAACAGAAATATTTCCGCCGCGGAATAAAAAAACAAACAGCCTACAGCCACGCAAATCACGCAAAACCCTGCACGAAATATCCAAAACGCAGGGGGCTGCACCAATTCCAACATTCATATTTGCAGCTGAAAAAACGTTCATTTCCATTGCGGGCCAAAAAAGGCAAAACATACTATTTTTGTGTTGCACGGCTGCAGCAAACCAGACTACAGCGCGCTCACCCACAACCCAGTGGGGCAGACTAAATCGCTAGTTCAATGACGAAGGTTTTCCATGATCGAAAAAACAATATTTGCACACAGAGGCGCAAACCGGCTAGCCCCCGAGAACACGATGGCAGCATTCCGCGCCGCCTACGAAAGCGGTGCCAAATGGATTGAAACAGACGTGGACATCACCAAAGATGGCACGCCAATCATCTGCCACGACACCACCTTGGACCGAACCACGAACGCCTCCGGACGCTTCTACGACCTGACCGCCGACGAACTCGCAAAGCTCGACGCCGGCAGCTGGTTCAGCAAAGACTTCGCCGGTGAACGCCTGCCCACCCTGCACGAATTCGTTGACTTCCTAAACGAAACCGGCATGAACGCCAACGTCGAACTAAAAGCGAACGAACAAGGCAAAGAGCGCAGCGAACTACTAGTAAAGAAGGTCGCCGAAGAACTCGCCCGAGTCGAAAAATCTCAAATTATCGTCTCTTCCTTCTCGTTCCTCCTGCTGTACAAAATCAAAGAAATAGCCCCCGACACCGTAATCGGCGCGCTCTGGGAGACCTGCGCCCTATACGACGACTGGCGTTCCGTCCTCGAAATGCTAGGCGCCGAATACGTTCACCCCGAAGACGCCGGCCTCACCAAAGAACGGGTCCAAGAATTCCGCGACTTTGGCGTGGGCGTAAACGTGTGGACCGTAAACGATCCGGCCCGCATAAACCAACTATTCAACTGGGGCGCCACCGGCGTATTTACAGACATTTCACACGAAGTGGCAAACCGCTACTAAATTGCCGAGGGCGGGGCCAAGCCAACTAACAAGGCTAAGGCCCGCCCCCACGGCTCCAAAAGACCGGACGCAAACGGAATTGCGCCCTAAGTAAAAGGACTTACGATGAAATCGAAAAACCTCCCTGTCTTCCTGCGACGCGGCAGAGTGGGATCCTTCCTGACAGTAGTCATGGCGGGACAGCTCACCTATTCAACTTTCGAAGCATTCAAGGGATCGTTGATGCTGCCGCTCACCCACGCGCTGGGCATCGGCGTTGACGACTTCGGCGTACTAATGGGCTGGCTAGGCATTGCCATGTTCTTGTACCTGCCCGGCGGATGGGTGAACAACCGTTTCACAATCAGGTCGATCCTGATCTGGTGGTGTTCCTGGCGCCTAGCAACCTTCCTGATCCTTTACACTCTGCCCCACCTACACCTGCAGCTCGGGTCAATCCAAAACCTGAACTTTAAGATAATGGTCGCGATCGCCATATCCTGGGGTGTTTGGGACGCAATAGGTTGGCCTGCCGTAGTAAACGGCGTCACCTTCATTTCCAAAGACTCTGACGTGAAAGGCCGCGGCCTGGCAATGGGACTGCTAGAAACCATCCGCCGCGCCGCAGAATTCCTGATGAACATCATCGTCATTGGGTGCATCGGCCTGTTCCCTGCCAGCGCCAACAAGATCATGATCGGCTTCGGCTTCGGCTACTCGCTGCTGCTGGTACCGCTAATTTTCGCGATCTTGAGGTTCGTGCCCAAGAACGCCATCGCCGAATCCGAGAATATGGGCAAAAACGCTGCCGCCGCCTTTGGCCTACTCAAAGTGCTTGCCCGCCCTCGCGTGTGGCTGGCAGGGCTAGCCGGGCTGTGCCTGTACTGGTGCTACGTCAACCTGATCTACTCTTCAGCCCCGTACTTGCAGCTGGTATTCCACGCCTCCGACGCAACAGCGGGTGTGTTCGGCATCTTGAACACCGGCCTGATTGGCGTTTTCGGCGGCTTGGTGGCAGGGATCGTAGCCGACTACGTGTTCAAGTCCTCCACCGTAATGATGGGCGCAGCCCTAACCCTCACGGCCGTGGCAACCGCAGTCATCCGGCTGCTGCCGGCAAAACAAACCATGATCTGGCCCGCAGTAATTTTGCTAATGGTTGTAGCCTTCGGGGTGTTCATGGGCAAGGCCGTGATCTTGGCCCCCATCGCCGAATTGCAACTACCTGAAGAAATCAACGGTTCGGCCATGGCAGTAGGCTCCCTTCTGGTTTACGCGTCGATCTTCTGGGCCAACCCGCTTACCGGCAAACTCGTCGAAGCGCACAAGGCAGACCCCTACGTCGGCTACCAGCAGATCTTCTGGATAACGTTGGTTGTCGCTGTAGTAGGTGCCGTCTGTGCCTTCGCCTTGGCAGCAATCAACAGGCGCATCGACCGCCAGGTCGAACAGGGCGCCGAAGCCAACCAGGACGCACAGGCTACCGCCTAACGCTCAGGTCAACGTCTAACACCTAGCTGGCGGTGCTGCCGGCAAATGGGTTCTTGCTACCACCCTCGGTGGCAAGAACCCATTTTGTTTCGAGGCGAGAGCCCTGGAAGACGCACGCTAGGGACGATCCGTCCAACGCTGAAAACGCGTGTGCGCAATCTTGTTGTGCCGATCCACCGAATCTATGCGCACCACCAGCGAACGCTTGGCTAGCTTGCCCGTGGATATCTGCTTGAACCCGATCTGGGAATCGGGCGTGTTTTCCAACCCGTGCACCATCACCCGCGGGTAAGAACAGGTGAGCGGCGGCCCCTGCACCATCTGGTCACACACGAAGTAAGCGATGCCGTTGAAATACAAGTTTCCTGAAACTTCGAATTCGCCCTCGGAATGGGAATAAACCTTAGCCGCAGATTTTTCTGGGGCTTTCGCGAACTGCGCCCTGTCATCTGGGGCTTTCTGGTTCGAAACGTAGGCGGGCGCAGAGGCGGGCCCCGGCTCTACCTTGCTGGCGCAACCGCTTGCAGAAAACGCGAACACTGCCGCCACAACCAGCGCACATGAAGACTTTCTCATACTTACATGATGCGTGGTCACCACCCGCTCAAGCAAATATTAGCCTTGCCTTACTACAGGGTAGGGCAGACGGCTTCGAACCCGCCACAGGCAACCTACCCAAGCGTAGGATAGAAGCTTGTAAGCACCTTTCCAATTTAGGGGACGCCTTGCCAAAGTGGATGCTAGATGGCACTAGTAGCTTGACCCGCCTGATCCAAGGAGCCATCAATGCGGCCGCACACGCCGCAGGCTCACAGCCACTAGTCAAGGTTGGCGATCCACACTGGCGCCAAAGCTACGCGGGGGCCTTCCACAGGTTAACTGGCCTCGAGGGCGCAAATTCTGCCAAAATGGCCAAGGCTGCCACCGACTACCTATACCAACACCTGTACTTGCCGGATGGGACTCCGCTAGCGCAAGCTCAGGCCTTACCCACCGACGTAACTATTGAGCGCACGGGCGGGGCCAAGGCGCCCTCCGAGTGCCCGGTGCCGCGGCTTAGGCTGCCCATATCGCACTCCATAATGAACAAACGCGCTCAGGCTGCCCTCTCCATTTTGAGCCTGCACCCAAAATGGTGGAACCTGGCCGGCTTCGAAGTGGTGGTCCTTGGCGGAGCCGCCCAACTGGCACCCACCATCCCCCTGGTTCGGGCGGGCGCAACCGTACATGCCATAGTGCGCGGCCACTCCAAACGCCGGCAGATGCTAGTGGAAGCATGCAAGGACGCCCCGGGAACACTAATTCTTCCTTCGGCAAATATTTGCGACGTAGTGGCCACCCCGCGCGAATTAGCTGCTTACATAGCCGCAATCGCCAAGCCGGTCATTGTGGTGGACTCGCTTTATGCGCCCTCGCGCAAACACCTGCACCTGGCGCTGGCAGCCGACCTAGTAGAAAAACTTATATTCCAAGCCCGCCCCCACACCACTTTAATGCTGAGTGGCACCCCCACCGACGTATACCGCTTCGAAGATTCCCTCGTAGACGCGATCGTACCGTTGCAGGGCCCCAACTACCTTGCCGCAAAACGGATCGGGCGGTGGCGCGCCAGCCTACTGCACAGTGAGGGTGCTAAAACCATCACCCCGATCCTGCCGCTGGCGGCTACCGAATCAGTCATGAACTCGCCGCGCTTAATTTCCACCGTGGTAGGCGCCCCGGCAGTTGGCATTTACCCCGCCGACCCGGTTACCGCCTCACAGTTGGCGGCATCGTGGCTACTTTTTGAAGTGAATTCACCCCAAAGCACCGCCCCCTGGCAGGGTAGCAAGGCCCCCTGCGGGCTGTGGGGCAACCCGGATTCGCCGCTCAACTCGCTACTGCCCAACGCGAATATGCGCATGCACGCCGCCTTGGTTGCCGGGCGCCTAGGAGCCGGCCGCGAGCGCTGGGTTGGCCAAGTGCCCGAATCCGTTTTTGCCGAGGGCGCAGGCCGGCTGCGCGCGCTCGTTCAGAAAGCTAAAAGCCGGCTGGGCCGCTACTAGGGCGCGGGGTGGGCGCATAAGCCCCCGCAAGCCCCACTAAAGCGAACTGCTCCCCACTAGTTGGACTGAAAAGTCAGTTACCAGCTAGTGGGGAGCAGCTAAGCCGGGGCAGGGCCCCTGCTAGAAAACTATTTAGATTTGCGGCCAGTGGCTGCCAGGTAGATGGAAATTGCGATCACCGCACAGATAGTGCAGACGACCCAACGCCACCAGTCAATGCCAGGGGTGTCGGACGGGTAGTTGAAGATACCCAGGATCAGGTTGCCAATGACAACGCCGACGACGCCCAGGATGATGGTCCAAAGAATGCTCAGAGGCTGGCTGCCCTTCATGAATATACGGGCTAGTGCGCCAATGATAGCGCCGAAAATAATGGTACCGATGATCTCGCCCATTTTTCTTTCCTTACACATAGGGGTGCGCGTTTACGCCTTAGCTACATGGTTTCACTATTTAGCTATGTATGCCAGCCGAAAACAGCGCTGTTAGCGAAATGTTAAACAGGTAGCGGCCAATTTGCATCTTCCGGCCCAGAATAATGCGTTGCCAAATATTGCCAACTTTGCGCGAAAACGTATTTTTGCAGGCCTATTTGCCCACCGTAACATCCATTACAAGGGCCCTATGGTCAGAGCCCTTCTGCTCCAGAGCAAAAGCCTCCCCTATGGAAATATTCCCCGCTGCCAGGCCGTGATCAATAATGGAACGCGGCCTGCTTGCCGGAAACGTGGGGACGCCGGCGTGCATGCCTTCGCCCACCCCAGTCGCCTCGAGCACAGGAGCAGTACCCATATTCATATCCCCCACCAGCAAAGCCGCACCAACCTTAGGAGGGGGAAGCTCGCCCTCACGGGGAAGCTCACCCTCACAATGCGGGCCACAATAGGTGCCCCCAAGCATCTGCCGCCAGGCATGGGCAAGCTGAGCGCGGGCGGTAACGCCGTGAATTTCAAGGTGGGTGCTCCCCACGCGCAAAGGCCCACCCGCAGTTAGCACGTCAGCGGCTAAAAGTGCCCGGTTTTGCCCAAAATCAACGCTAGTGGAAGACCCAAAAACCCCGCTCCCGCCAGGGCGGGAAACCCGCCTAATCGGGGCCGCCCCAAGCTTCAACGTACGCCACACCGCCACCGGAAAACGGGAGGCAACAACCACTCCAAAACCCCCGAGCCAAGGACCAGCCCCGCTGTAAGACCTGCGGGCAGGCAGACGCAAAAACCACGCCTGCCCCCGAAAAAACGGAAGAAAACGCCAATAGCGCAGGCGGGCGGCCTCACAAATGAGGGCGGCCTGATCGCGAAAACCCGACCGCCACTGGCGCACGTCCACCTCTTGCATACACAAAATGTCCGGCCGCGCCTGCGCCAAATCCGTTGCCACAGAAACGTCATGGGCAATATTTGCGCTAATAACGCGCACCCGCCCCGGCATTTACCGGCCCTTAGGCGCGAAAGAAAGTGCCACAGAATTCATGCAATAACGCTCACCTGTAGGAGTTTGCGGAGCATCCGGGAACACGTGCCCCAAATGCGAGTTACAGCGCGCGCAACGCACCTCCTGGCGCACCATCCCATGGGAAGTATCTGTAGAAATATTTACAGCCGCCTGCTGGGGATCGTAAAAAGACGGCCACCCACAGCCCGATTCAAACTTCGTGTCGCTGCGGAACAGTTCGGCCCCACAGGCCCGGCACGAATAGATTCCCTCGCGCTGTTCGTCCAACAACTGCCCGCTGCCAGGGCGCTCGGTGCCCGCCTCGCGCAACACGTGGTATTCCATGGGGGTAAGCCGCCCCCGCCAGTCAGCCTCAGTAAACTTAGAAAAATCTTCCGGCATTATTCTTCCTCCCGAATCTTTGGCATCAGCTTAGTTTCTGCAACCCCACCGTCGGTTACGTCAAAACCCTTATCCGCAGGCGGAGCTGCCTCACCCTTCACGTTACCGGCCCCCGCGCGCTCCGGCCTGGGGGCGTCCGCGGTTTCGCCCTCGCCGTTTTCCGCCGGACCCGAAAAGAGCTGCTGCGCTCGCTCTTCGGCCTCGGGCGAGCCCGAAAACATTCGGTCGGAAATAGTCGTTTCAGTTTCGGGGTGCTCCAGGCGGGCCTGGCGCTCCTGTTCCTGCAACACCGACGTAAGGATTTGGGTTTCCACGAGGGCTGCCTCGCGCCGCGCCTGCTCATCCGAGGGCGCCCGCCCCCCATTTTGCTTCCGCTTGGGCCGACCCTTTTTGCCGGCGCCCTTGGAAACTCCCTGTTTGGAAACGCCCTTCTTGGCTCCACCTGCCTTAGCGTTTTGCCCCCTACGCTGGTCGGGCCCCTGGGAGGAGACTGATTCTTTAGCCACAGCCACTGCGGCAGCTGCAGCCTCTTTAGGGGCCAGCGCCTGCACCGGCAGGATTGAGGTTTGTGCACCCTGAGCCGGCATAGCTATGCCGCGCGAACGCAACGACCGGCGTTTAATCTGCCTGCGCGCCTTCTTCTTCGCGGCCTGCAGGCGCGCCTGATGGATAGACGAATGCGGCGAATGGGCCACATGCTTCTTCTGCCGCTGCTTCTGGGCCTGATTCTGCTTTAGAACCTTTTGGATAGCATCCGAAGTGTCCATCTTATCTATGGCCAAATCCGAGGCCGTGTCCGCATCAGAATGGGAAATCTGCGCCAGCTCCTGCGCCAGGTTAGCCACTCTTTCTTCGGACATGTCCTGATTGATCTGTTGCACGTCTTGGCGGACCCAACGCCCTCGCGGCAGCGCATACGGCGCCTTAGACACCAGCCACGCGTACATGTGCTCGCGCAGGTAGCAGCGCAAATCCCACAACTTGCCGGAATTTTCTGCGCTAGCCACAATGCGCACGGTCATAGTCTCGGCTCCCGAAGCAGACACCTGCACTGAGCCCGAACGCCCGTCCCAAAGGTCAGAGGCGGAAAGCAACCGTTCGGCCTCGGCACGAATCTGCGACACGGGCGCAGACCAGTCCAGTTCCAACTCCACGGCCCCCAGCAGGTGGGCAGTTTGGCGCGTCAAATTCTGGAATGCCTTTTGGGTGAACGAGGTCGAAGGCACAATCATGCGGCGGTCGTCCCAAAGCAGCACCACCACGTAGGTCAAAGTGATCTCTTCGATCGTGCCCTGCAATTCCGAACCGTCCAGGCCCTTTACGATCACCACGTCGCCCACGCGTATCGCATCGGCGAAAGCCACCTGCAACCCGGCGAACATGTTCGCCAAAGTGGACTGGGCTGCAAGACCGGCGATCAACGAAGCGATACCAGCTGACGCTAAAACCGATGCCATTGCGGCTCGCGCGGCAGGATAGGTCAGCGCCATGGCGATTATCGTCAACACGATTATGACCGCCTGCAACACGCGTCGCAGCACCTGCGCCTGCGTCTGGATGCGGCGCGCCTGCCGATCGTGCGGGTCCTTCTGATTTGCGGCAACATCCTCGATAACGTTTGCCGCCGCAAACGCCAGCCACCCCACCCCGGCGTAGCCGAGCAACAAGATCGCGTGCTTTGCCACCTGCACCCACGAAGCACCCGAGGCCGTAGCCGGATCGAACGCGTAAGCCAAACCAATGTGGCCGCCAAAGGCTGCGCAAGTAAAGTAGCCCGGCAAAATCACCCGATTTTTCACCATTCGCACAAAGCGTTGGCGGTGAGCCACCATGGAAAGCACCACGTGCATCAAGAACATGAGCGCAATCCCAATGCCCGCGCCAATCGCCGCCCACAAAACCAGGTGCAGCAGATCGACAGTGCCCTTGGTGGCCTTATCTACAGTTTCGGAAATGTCCTCACTTGATGGCAGGGATCCCGATTCCGAGGGCGACGGCGAGGGGGAAGGGTCTGCTGCAGGCAACGGCAAAAGCGGGCGCGAGGGGCCGGCCGAATAGGAATGGCTCAAACCCGAAGCTTGCCCAGCGAGGCCCCAAAGCCCCTGGTCGAAAGCAACATAGGCGCGTGCGGCACCGGCAAATAACGCAGAGCAGATCATGTACTCAAGGCTAGTGGAGCCGGGGCGCGTCGGCTGGTCAAATCTCAATTAAAGGCGTGTAATCTTCAACGCCGTTTTGATACATTCGTAGCGGTGAGCAGGCTCACGTCAAATCAATTTTGTGTTCGCCCATCTTTTCGCGTAAGCTTTATCGAGTCCGAGGGAGACGGCGGAAGCCGAAACGCTCGGGAGCCAAAAAGATAGGCCCCCATCGTCTAGCGGCCTAGGACACCGCCCTTTCACGGCGGCGACACGGGTTCAAATCCCGTTGGGGG
>OBJZ01000281.1_pt1 | contig 17247 bp, 15 predicted proteins | sample 1481641 | NCBI WGS metagenome assembly OBJZ01 (sample SAMN02364493, study PRJEB22542) | human gut metagenome | isolation source: fecal sample | host: premature infant | place: USA: Chicago, IL | collected 2012-01
CAAAAACACACTATCGAGAACAAAAACAACCCCACCACACCAAACAACCAACCAAAACAGCCAGCCACCTGGGGGCACACCAAAAAACCAAACCCCAAACAAGAGCCCGATCTCTCGGCAACAGAAAACTACTCTAAGCTATTTCTTCCAAGTTTGTCAACTCTGTTTCCAGTGAGACAGGCCTCAGAAGCGCTATTTGGTTTTCCAATCTCCCGTCGTTTCCGCCGGGCGACAGGAAACAATATAAACAGATTCCCCCAGCCCATTACAAATCAGCGGCAGGTGAGCATGCGCACACCTGCCGCTGAACTGGGAGTTTAGCTAACTATTAGTAGTCTACGTGCTCCTGAGCGGCAATTTCATGATGCGGCAGATCAGTTACCGCCTTCTTCACTGCCTCCGCGACAGCAGTAGCTACCCCAGGATGGAAAACGCCCGGGATTATGTAGTCAACCGATAGTTCTGCCTCGGATATCACCTCGGCGATAGCTACAGCTGCCACCCGCAGCACCTCGGTAGTGATGTGCGAGACGCGAGCATCGAGCAGCCCGCGGAACAGCCCGGGGAACGCCAACACATTGTTGATCTGATTCGGGAAGTCAGACCTGCCAGTGGCCACAATCTTGGCATATTTCGATGCCTCCATCGGATCCACCTCGGGCGTTGGATTTGCCATAGCAAAGACAATCGCATCTTCCGCCATCTGCGCGATGTCTTCCCCGCTCAAGATTCCCCCATGGGAAACCCCAATAAAAACATCGGCCCCGCGCAACCCGTCTTTCAGCGAACCGCGTACCTTGCGAGGATTAGTATGCTCAGCAAGCCATCTGCGTGCCGGGTGCATGCCCTCGACCTCGTCAGAAACCAAGGCCCCAGAACGGCCGTAGCCCACAATGTCGCGAGCCCCCTGAGCCAGTAGCAATTTGATGATCGCCGACCCCGCAGCGCCCACTCCCGACACCACTATCCGAATGTCAGAAATATCCTTGCCTACGAGCTTCAAAGCATTCAGCAAAGCCGCCAAAGTAACAATGGCAGTTCCATGCTGATCATCGTGGAACACCGGGATATCGAGCTCATTGCGGAGCCGCTCCTCGATCTCAAAACACCGCGGAGCAGAAATGTCCTCGAGATTAATACCTCCGTAGGCAGGGGCAATGGCCTTCACAATGTTCACAATTTCATCGGTGTCTTTGGTATCCAGAGCAACCGGCCAAGCGTCAACCCCACCAAACTGCTTGAACAGACAGGCCTTGCCCTCCATGACAGGCATTGCCGCCTCGGGGCCAATGTCGCCAAGGCCAAGCACCGCGGTGCCATCAGTAACTACCGCCACAGTATTCTTCTTGACCGTGAGCGAAAAAGCTTTCGACGGCTCGTCGTGAATAGCCGTGCACACTCGCGCCACCCCGGGCGTATACACCCGAGACAAATCGTCGCGGTTTCGAATCGGACTCTTAGGCGCCACCTCCAACTTGCCCCCAACGTGGGCTAAAAAGGTCGCATCCGAAACAGCCAACACCTGTACGCCCTCTGTACTTTGTAAAAGGGAGGCCAACTGCCTGCGATGGCCGCTATCGCGGGTGTCGCAAGTCAAGTCCACAGTCAGCCGGGCGCCCCCAGAATGGGCCACGTCCAGCCCCGTGATCTCGGCTCCCGTGGAAGTTACCAAATCGACAATCTACCCGGCTGAAACTGCTGCCGAGGAAAGAAGCAACCGAAACTGGACGGTGTAAGAAGGTGAAGTCCTCATTTATCCTGGCATGCCTTCAATAGAAGTTGGCTGGCCTTCGCAGCGTCGGCCTTACCCCGCATTTCCTTCATTACCTGCCCCACGAGAGCGCCAACAGCCTTGGTCTTACCCCCCTGGATCTTGGCAACAATATCGGGATTAGCCTCGACCACCTTTGCCACTGCGGCATCCAATGCGCCGTCGTCCTGAACGAGCTCGAGGCCCCGCGCAGACATTACCGTAGCCGGATCGCCCTCGCCGTCAAGCACTCCTTCAAGGCACTTACGCGCCAGTTTGTCGGTAAGCTTGCCCTGATCAACGAGCTTTTGCAGCTCAGCAATCTGGGTTGGCGTTACAGCAAGCTCGTCGAGTTCCACGCCGCGATCCTTAGCGGCACGCGACAACTCGGTCATCCACCATTTCCTGGCTGCGGCAGGCTTGGTACCAGCATCGACCGTTTGCACGATTAGATCCAACGCCCCCGCGTTGACGACATCGCGCATCTCCATATCGGTAAAGCCATACTCCTCGCGCAACCGGCGCCTGCGGGCAACCGGAAGTTCCGGAAGAGACTCGCGCAACTGCTCAACCCACTCCCGCGCAGGGGCCACCGGTACCAAATCCGGCTCCGGGAAGTAACGGTAATCCTCAGCATCCGATTTCTCGCGCCCCGAAGAAGTAGTGGAATCCTCCTCGTGCCAGTGGCGGGTCTCCTGAATAACCTTTCCGCCCTTCGACAATATGGCACCCTGGCGCCGCATTTCGTAGCGAACAGTCTTATCAATGGCCCTGAACGAGTTCACGTTCTTCGTTTCCGTACGAGTGCCCAATGGAGAAGAGGGATCCTTGCGCAACGAAACGTTCACGTCCGCGCGCACATTGCCGCGCTCCATGCGGGCCTCAGACACGTCCAACGCCCGGAAAATATCGCGCAGCGTCTGCACGTACTTAGCAGCCACCTCAGGAGCTCGCTCCCCAGCCCCCTCAATGGGACGAGTAACGATTTCAACCAGCGGCACCCCAGCACGGTTGTAGTCAACCAGAGAGTATGCCGCCCCCTGAATGCGCCCCTCGGCACCCCCAATGTGAGTGTTCTTGCCCGCATCCTCTTCCATGTGGGCACGTTCAATATCGACCCGGAACATACTCCCGTCGTCAAGCTCTACATCTACGTAGCCGTCGTATGCAATAGGCTCGTCGTACTGTGAAGTTTGGAAGGCCTTAACCAAATCCGGATAGAAATAGTTCTTGCGGGCGAAGCGGCAGAACTCGGCAATATTGCAATTCAGCGCCAGCCCAATCTTGATTGCGTACTCGACCGCCTTGTGGTTGACCACCGGCAGCGACCCGGGCAATCCCAAAGAAACAGGCGTAATCTGAGTGTTTGGCTCGCCCCCAAAGGCATTTGGGGCAGCGTCAAACATTTTAGTCTTGGTCCCCAGTTCTACGTGTACTTCAATACCGAGGACGGGATCAAAGTTCGCTACCACGTCCTCGTACTTCATCAACGTGCTCACTTGTCTTCCTCCCACGTCTTAGCCGGGCAGTAATCCGGCAAATCAGCCTCTACAACGCTCTCAACTGCTGCAGCGGCAGCATACATTTGCTTATCCTGGCGCGCCGGAGCGAGTACCTGCAGCCCCACCGGTAAGCCTTCCTTTGGATCCAAACCAATCGGTACCGATACCCCGGGAATGCCAGCCAAGTTCGAAGGAATAGTAGTGACGTCACCCAAGTACATAGCCAACGGATCGTCTAACTTCTGCCCAAACTTCCAGGGAACTGTGGGAGCTGTGGGAGACATCAGTACATCCACCTGCCCAAACACCTTCTCGAGATCGCGCTGGACCAAAGTGCGTACCTTCTGCGCACTGCCGTAGTAGGCATCGTAGTAACCAGCCGACAACACGTGCGTGCCCAGAATAATGCGCCGCTTTACCTCGTCGCCAAAGCCGGCCTCGCGAGTTGCAGCCATGACTCGTTCGGCAGTAACGTGCCCTTCCTTCGGTTCCACTCGCAAGCCGTAGCGAACCCCGTCGAAACGGGCCAAGTTGGAGCTAACCTCGGCAGGCATAATCAGGTAATAAGCCGAAAGAGCATATTCGAACGACGGACAATCGACCTCGACTACCTCAGCTCCAGCCTCCCGCAAGGAATCGATGACCCTGTTAAACGTAGAAACTACGCCCTCCTGGTATCCCTCGCCCTGCAGCTGCTTGACAATGCCAACGCGCAAACCCTTGGCACTACCGGAGCGCACAGCCCCAGAAAGATCAGCAACCGGTTCATCCAACGAAGTAGAATCAGCCGGATCATGCCCCCCAATGAGCTCCTGCAGCGCCGCCGCATCGGCCAGCGTACGCGCACAAGGACCAATCTGATCGAGAGAAGAAGCCATTGCCACCAAACCGTAACGGGAAACCGCTCCATATGTAGGCTTCACACCTACAGTGCCGGTAAACGCAGCTGGCTGACGTATAGACCCGCCAGTATCGGAACCTAGTGCAAAAGGAACCATAAAGGCGCTCACAGCGGCCGCACTGCCCCCGCCAGAACCGCCGGGGATGCGATCCAAATCCCACGGGTTATGCGTGGAGCCGAACGCAGAATGCTCAGTGGAAGAGCCCATGGCGAATTCGTCCATGTTGGTCTTGCCAACAATAGGCAGCATAGCCTTCTTCAACGTCGAAACTACCGTGGCATCGTAGGGAGGCAGCCACCCCTCTAAAATCTTAGACGCACAAGTGGTGGGTACTCCGCGGGTGACAATATTATCCTTTACCGCAATAGGAACCCCAGCCAACGGGTGCAATTCCTTGCCCTGCTCGCGTGCTTCATCGACACGCCGCGCAGTAGCCAAAGCCCCCTCGGCATCCACGTGCAAAAATGCGTGCACTTTCGAATCGAACGCTTCAATGCGATCCAAACAGGCTTGCGTCAACTCAACCGAGGTGATCTCGCCGGCCCGCAGCTTTTCAGCCATTGCCAGCGCAGACAACTGCAAAATGCTGTTCATTTATTCCTCCCCCAAAATCTGCGCAACCTTGAACTGGCCTCGCTCCGACTCGGGTGCGGCACGCAAAACTTCGTCCCGATCCAAAGTGGGTCCAACCTCGTCCTCGCGCATCACATTCTGCAACGCGATCGGGTGAGAAGTAGCTGGAACATCAGGAGTGGCAACCTCAGACACGCGCGAAACCGCATCTGCAATCTGGTCAAGTTCACCAGCAAGTCGCGTAATCTCCGAATCAGTAAGTGCAATACGGGCCAGCCCAGCTAACCGGGCGACCTCTTCAGTGGAAATAGTCGACATGCTTCGATGGTACCTTCTCGGCCCGGCAACGAGCTAAGCGGCCCGCAAAAAAACTAGCCGCGATAGAGTAACCCCATGGCGAAACGATCCAAGATACAGACGGCAAAGAAAGCCACAAAATACGCGTTAGGTACTTTCTTTACTGCTCAAGCGGTGGCGGCTGCCGCCCTCGTGTGCGTAGACGAATGGCGAAAACGCCGCAGCCCCTCCGGTCCGCTGTCGTTTCCAACGCTGCCTCCCAAACAACTGGCAGTCTCGGACAACAAGCTGACCACCTACATGGATGCGCGCCAGCTCTACGACGACATGATCGACGCCATCGAAGGGGCCCACTCATATGTCTTCTTCGAATCCTTCATCTGGAAGGGCGACCAAACAGGCCACCGCTTCAAAGACGCCCTAATCGCGGCAGCAGAGCGGGGGGTCGAAGTATTCATCATTTACGACGGTTTCGCCAACTTAGTAGTGCCACCGCCCTTCAAACGCTTTCCCAAACTTGATCATCTGCACGTGCTCCAATTCCCCATAGTCAAATTCGGAATTTTCAAACGCGGTTTCAGAGCCATGGGACGCGACCACAGAAAAATTTTAGTGGCAGACGGCAAAATTGGCTTCGTAGGCGGCTACAACATCGGAGAAATTTACATCGACCAGTGGCGCGACACCCACCTGCGCATCGAGGGCGAAAATGTTTGGGAGCTTGATAACGCCTTCGTGGACTTTTGGAATGAACACTGCAAGGCCTCGCAAAAGCACCTCCTCGACCGCGGCGCCCGCAGCTGGGACAACAAGATCACGGCTGCCTTGAACACGCCCCGCAAGCTACTATTCCCCGTGCGAGGCATATACATAGACGCAATCGAACGCGCTTCAAAACGCGTGTGGATCACCTCCGCCTATTTCATCCCCGACGCCCAAATCCAAGATGCCCTCCTAGCGGCCGCCCACCGTGGAGTAGACGTAAGAGTACTGGTACCCGAAAAATCGAACCACCTAATCGCAGACTGGGCAGCTCGCTCCTTCTACGCCGAACTGCTGGAATCTGGGGCGCAGCTTTGGCTATACCAAGACGTTATGATTCACGCCAAGACCATGACCGTCGACGGGCGCTGGTCCACCATCGGTACCGCAAACATCGACCAACTCTCGATGACCGGAAACTTCGAGATAAACCTGCAAATAACAGATCGCGAACAGGCAGGCTACCTCGAAAAAGTATTCCTCGAAGACCTTACCAACTCGCGCGAAATGAGTCTGCTCGAATGGGAATCTAGAGGTTCACTAGTGCGCATGACCGAACGGCTGGTACGCCCCCTACGCCACATCCTCTAGCCGAGCTTCGAATCTAAATAGTCCTGCCCGCCCTCAAGCAAAGGAACAAAATCCTCATCGGAAAGGACCGGGATGGAAAGCGCTTCGGCTTTAGAGGCTTTCGAGCCTGCCCCGTCTCCGGCAACCACCACCGTAGTCTTTTTCGACACCGAGCCCGCAGCCTTGCCCCCGCGTGCTTCGATAGCCGCCTTGGCTTCGTCGCGGCTAACCCCCGGCATCTTTCCTGAAACCACGACCGTCATACCTGCCAGGGTCTGTTCGACCTGGTTGGCCTGCTCGCTCATGCGCACCCCGGCCTTTTTCCAGGCCTCGACAATATCGAGGTGCCACTGCTCTGCAAACCAGGATTTTACGGAACGGGCAATTACCGCACCCACGCCTTCAACCTCGGCAATTTCTGCTTCCGACGCATCCCGCAAGGCTTCCAAGGAACCAAAATGGCTAGCCAAAGCACGGGATGCCGTAGGCCCCAGATGGCGAATCGACAGCGCTACCAGTACTCGCCAAAGCGGCTGCTCCTTCGCAGCCTGCAGCTCCCGCAATAGCGAAGTTACAGTCTTACCCGCCTGCGGCGGCCCATAGAGCGAACCCGTCTTTTCGGCCTCAGCAGCAGAAAGCTTTTCCCCTTTCGACCAGAAATAACGGGTCTGCACCCACGAGTTCTTCTTCTTGCGCCAGATCATTACGTCGCGCAAATCGGCACTAGTCAAATTGAACACCGGAGCTTCATTGGACAGTACCGGCGCAGCGGCAGGCGGCAGCAGCGCCTCCGCCCTCAGAATTTGCTCTGCGTGGGGCAGCTCTTCGGCCCCCTCTAGGCGCAGTACTTTTCCGGAATCGAGAACTACCGTCTGTCCTGCCACCAGGGCCGCAGCAACCTCGTCTCGGTTGGCCTCCGGCTGGGTAAGCGCTAGGGCAGATTCGTCGCCTAACCCCTCAATATCTAGCGCCCCACGCGAACCGAGATGAGAGATGCGCTCGGTAATTTGGGCAGGACAATATGCTTGATTTGGGCAGCGTAGATCGACGTCGCCTTCTTTTTGGGCGGCTATCTTGCTCCCACACGAAGGGCAATGGGTAGGCATTACGAATTCATGCTCGGAACCATCCCTTGCCGCAACCACAGGACCCACGATTTCGGGTATTACGTCCCCTGCCTTTCGCAGCACCACAGTATCGCCGATGAGCACCCCCTTTCGGGCTACCTCTTCAGCATTGTGCAAGGTGGCTCTAGATACATTGGATCCATCTACAAAGGCTTCCTCCATGAGCCCGTAAGGGGTGACCCTGCCTGTGCGTCCGACGTGCACTCTTATGTCTAACAGGCGGGTGTGCACTTCGACCGGAGGAAACTTATAAGCGGTGGCCCATCGAGGAGTCCTAGAGGTCTGCCCCAAACGAGTTTGCAGCTCCACATTATCGACCTTCACCACCACCCCGTCGATGCCGTGTGCAATCTGAGGCCGCTTCTTCCCAATGCGGTCTATGTAGTCGTAAATCTGGGGAAGAGAATCAACCACCTCAGTGTGTTCAGATACAGGCAGTGACCATTCTTTCAACTGCCTGTACCAGCCATGCTGGGTAGCTGGGGCATTGTCCCACTCAACAGCTCCGACGCCGTGTGTAATCATCGCTAAAGGTCTGGTTGCGGTTACCTGCGGATTCTTCTGTCGCAAAGATCCAGCCGCCGCGTTGCGCGCATTGACGAAAATTTTGCGCTTGGGTTTCGCCTTTTTTTTCGCTTCGCGCAGCTCTTCTTGTTTTTTGTTAAACAGGGCTGCCTGGGCATTCATTTCCTTAAACGCTTCAATCGGCATATATATTTCGCCGCGAATTTCGATAGTTTTAGGAACGTCTTCACCTGTGAGCTGGTTAGGAATTTGCGCTATCGTAGCCACGTTCGCACTTACATCCTCGCCAACTGTACCGTCGCCACGAGTAGTCGCCCGCTCCAGCTTCCCGTCCCTGTAGAGAAGGGAAATTGCCAGTCCATCTACTTTCACCTCACAGGTAACTGGCAGCTTCTGCGTGCCGGCAGCTTTCTGCATGCGTCGGTACCAGGCCTCAACTTCTTCGAGCGAAAAAACGTCGTCTAAAGAAAGCATGCGCTCTAAATGAGTGAACGGGGCAAAAGCCTGGGTAGGCTCCCCACCCACGGACTGGGTGGGCGAAGAATTCGTGACTAACTCCGGGTGCTCGTCCTCGAGGTGCTGCAGGCGCGAGAAGATTTCGTCATAGCGGGCATCTGAAAGCTCGGGGGAATCCTGGTCGTAATACTGGGTTCGGGCCTTTTCAATTTGGTCGACCAATTGCCTGTGCAGATCGGCCGCCGTCTTCTGGCTTACATGCTCGCTCATGGCTTCTATTGTTATCCACAGTTCCACCCAGGTCTATTTGAGTTGTCCAGCTGTGGAGAATACGACCATGGCCTGACCACTTTTTCTACGGTAAGAACCATGAAGCAACTTCTCCTGACCCCACTGGAAGGCCCTCAAGCCGGCTGCCCGACGCCACTTGTCGAGGGCGTGCTGGGGCGAGGCCTTGTTGCAGATCCCACGGCCTCCAGAAAGCAGGTGCAGGTGAGGCGCGTTCGCTCCACTTTCCGGGCCCACGCCCTCGCCCGCCACAACTTACCGCGAGTACTCTTCGGGAGGTGGTGGCTTTCCAAGCGTTCCTTTAGGATCCATCCGGGCACCTGCTTTCAACTCGGACAGACAAGGGTAAGGGTATGCGCCCGCCCAAACGATCTGCGCTATCGCAAGCCTCAGCTGCGTCAGAGGGAATTGAACCGCGCCATATTTTTTCTCCCCTTGTTAGTGATGCCACTGTTCCTGTTCAGGACGTTCGCGGCAAATTGGCTGCTGCTAGGCGTTCTGGCAGCTATAACGGCCGCGGTGGGTGGGATTGGCATTTATAAGTGGCGCGTGCAAATACGGCAAAAACTCCCTTTGCCAACCCCGTGGGGGCTGTATTTGCGGGCACAGAGCGTGCAAGCTCCATCTACGCATTCGGGGCCTTTAGTGGCATGGATTTCAGATCCGAAAAAGGGTGAGATTCTGAAGGTCGAGCCCGGCGAATGCGTCTATTTGGTGGGCCGACACTCCTCGGCAAACCTGTGGTGGTGGCTGGCCCAATGCGGAGCAGAAATTTCCGCGGGCGAGGACTGTTACAAGGTCTCTTGGAAAGATGGTGAGGCCACCCTGGCGGCAGTATCTGACGAGGGCGAAGTTCCTGCCGCGGCAACTCGAATAGTGCTGGTTGACTCCCCCGTCGGGGTATCGCACAGCTGGTTTGCCAACTTTTTGAATTCGGGCGCCAAAATGCCAGAGGTGGTATTGACCGAAATGCCAGCAGAAACAGTCAAGGGAACGCTATGGCAGCACCCCTCCAACAGGGTGCAGATAGGCCAGGATACCTCTGGCCCAGTATTTCTAGATTTGGCTGACGGTCCCCACGCTTTAGTAGCGGGTACTACAGGGGCAGGTAAATCGGAAGCGCTAACAACTTGGCTGCTGCAACTCGCATTGGCCGCTCCCCCGTGGCAACTCAACTTCATCCTTGTCGATTACAAAGGTGGGGCTGCCTTCGGCCCGTTAGAAGGCCTACCCCATGTAGCCGGAATGTTGACGAACCTGGATTCTGGGGCCACAGAACGAGCCCTTTCGTCGCTAATGGCCGAACTAAAACGGCGCGAACGTGCACAGGCACAAGGCGAAGCCCCCGGCCCGCGCCTAGTCATAGTGGTAGACGAATTTCGCGAGCTAGCTCTGACCCACCCCAAGATCCTAGAAGATCTAACCCGCATTGCTGCGCTCGGCCGCTCGCTCGGAGTATCTCTAGTGCTTGCAACTCAACGTCCCGGCGGCGTAGTGGATTCGCATATTCGTGCCAACGCCTCGATCAGACTCTGCCTACGGGTACTTGAAGCCACCGATTCCATGGATGTGCTTGGGGACGCTACCGCCGCTTCTCTGCCGGCGATCCCAGGCAGAGCAATTCTCGAAGCCGCAGGCTCGCGAAGGGACGTCCAAATCTCCTGGACGAAACCTGAGGTAGCCATGGCCATAGTTAGGCGCATCCAAGCTGCAACCGATTTCGTTGCCTCGGCCCCCTGGGCCCCAGAGCTGCCACGTGCGCTACCACTTTGCGAGGCCGCCGCAGGAGGTGGAAGCGGAAGCGTGCTCGGAGAGGCAGACTACCCTGACCGCCAATGCACAGACAGTTTCTGCCTTCCCACCCTCGGAAAAATCCTGCTCTGCGGCCCTACCCGCATGGGTGCTACAACCGCCGCAAAAACGTTAGCCTGCCAAGTAGTGGGCAGGCCCGTACACGTGTTCACTTCACGGCCAAGCGAATGGAAAGGAGCCACCACCGTAATAGACGCCCCCTGCCTGCAGGCACAAGGCCTGTCACTTCTCTTAGCGGGGCAGAGTGCAGGAGCACTGGTAATTATCGACGGGATAGAAGCGCTACTTGCAAACCTAGATTTATCGGAGGGGACCGGAATAGGTCTGGAATTATTAGAACAGCTGTGCCGAATGGATGGGATCGACCTAGTGGTTACTGTCCGCCCAGCTCAGACGGGCGCTCGTTGGTGTGCCAACTTCTCCACTCGCATATATCTAGGCCTTACAGATCCCCTCGACATAGCCCGAGTAGGACTAAAAGCTAAAGATGCGGCCCAGCTCAAAAATCCAGGCAGGGCGCTCGTAGTGACACAGGAAAAAACAGTAGTACAAATAGCCCTACCAGAGGCACTGTCCGCAGCAGGTATGCCGCTAGTCAGCACACTACCGCAGCCAGGAACTATAGCTGGAGTGGGCATTGGCTGGCAGGGGCCACTTGGAACGCCTTGGGTACCGAGCCCCGGCAGATGGCTGATAGCTGGGCCAGCAGGCTCCGGCAAATCTACCCTGTGCAGCGCCCTCGCAAGAGCTCTCGCTATAGAACCTGAGCAGGTTATAGATTCAGCAAAAGGATCGCGCCCACCCATCACTGACTCAACCACTCTTCTCACCTGCTCAATCACTGAACTGACTACCGCCTTTTCAGGGCCACTAAGCGACTACGCGGCCAACGCCAAGATCGTTGTTTTAGCACCGAACTCGGCAATTCGAAGCTGGGCTCGAGACTACGACCTAACGGGCATGCTGCCGCTCCCCGGGCAGACCAAGCCAGGGCGGGGTATTTATTTCGACGGAGCGGAGGCTAAGGTGATCCAAACCACCGCCAGAACTGCGCTGTGACTATTCCCACCCTCCAACCAACTAATACGACACTCAAAACCCTTGCAAAACGTTGCAGAGATAAGAAAAATGGATACACGTTCCAATCTGCGTTAACGCAGAAGTCATCTCGGGGACACCTACTGTTCCCAATCGAAGGAGTGCCCAATGGATTGGCGTAGCCGTGCTGCCTGCCTGACAGTCGATCCCGAACTGTTTTTTCCAATCGGAAATACCGGGCCAGCTATTGCTCAGGCAGAGGAAGCGAAGCTAGTTTGCAACAAATGTGACGTGCAAGAAACCTGTCTAAAATGGGCAATCGAAAACCATCAGGATTCTGGTGTCTGGGGCGGCAAGAGCGAAGACGAAAGGCGTTCCATGCGCCGTCGTGCCGCTCGCGCACGCCGCGCTAGCTAAGCGCAACGATAATAGTTTGTGCGGGGCAACGCCCCGCACAAACTATTTAACGGCCGCGATCATAGATCGTCGACCACTGCGTTGACAGTCGCTACGGATCCCCCTTCGGGCAGATTCGCCCACTCTACAGTGCCGGAAAGCTCTCCCCGAACCAGAGTCTGAACAATCCTCGTTCCCAGTCCGGTCATGGTAGCCCCTTCCGGTATGGACTTTCCATCGTTTCTGACCTCAACATGCAGTTTTGGCCCATCTCGATGCGCACGCACAACTACCGTTCCTCGCTCGCCCTCGAGCCCGTGTTCTACGGCGTTAGTAACCAGTTCAGAAAGGACAACAGAAAGCGCCGAAGCCGCGTCGGCTCCCACGGTGCCAAAAGATCCCTCGATCTTTGCTGTGGCATCGCCCTCGAAAGAAGCCATGGAAGCCGCGAGCGCCAGCACTTCCTTGGCCAACTTGTCGAAATCCACCGTCTCGTCTAAAGTTCGCGACAACACGTCGTGTACCTTCGCAATTGTTCCTACTCGGCGGCCAGCCTCCTGCAGCGCAGACTGCACCTCGGGTATGTCAGAACGGCGGGTTTGCATGCGCAAAAGTGCATGCACGGTCTGCAGATTGTTCTTTACGCGGTGGTGAATCTCGCGAATCGTGGCATCCTTAGACATCATTTCGCGTTCGCGTCTACGCATCTCGGTAACGTCACGGCAGAGTAACACTGCGCCCAACCGTTGCTTGCCATTAGTAAGTGGCAGGGCGCGCAACGTTATTGTCCCCAGACGGGTTTCAACCTCGGTTACCCAAGACGCCCGTCCCATAACCACCACCGCAAGCGTTTCCTCGACAGGATCATTTTCCTTGCTAATCAGGTCTGTGATAGCTTCAGCCAACACCTGCCCGCGCAAATCCTGAGGCAAACCGATTCGGCGCAGGCAAGAAAGCGCATTCGGCGATATCTCAGAAAGTCGCCCTTCCCCGTCGACCAGCATGATTCCGTCGCTCACGCGCGGTGCCCCCAACGTCCCCACGGTAGGCGCTACGTCGTAGGGATATTCGCCTCGCGTCATCATCTGACACAGCAAATCGGCAGCACTTGCCGACCACTGAGCCTGCATGTTCGCAATCCGAGTCAAGCCGGAGCCCGATTCGCGACTCATAACTGCGCAGGTGTGCCCGTCCACGACAACAGGAATGAAGGTTTCCATCACCGAGTAGGTACCTGCCCACCGCGGCGAATCAGCGCTGATGATCTTCCCTGACGAATAAGTGGTACCCAGGCGTTCGCGACGCATGGGCGAGGCGTGTTTTCCAACCACATCGTCTAAATGCACGGTCTGCCCGGTGGCAGGACGGCACTGGGCCACTGCAACAAAGCGGTCATCTTTGGTTGGCATCCAGAGTACTAGGTCAGCCATTGCTAAATCTGCCAGAATCTGCCAATCTGCCATAAGCACGTGTAAGCGATCTGCCTCGGATGCTGAAACCGGCAGCAGGTTGAATCGCTCACCCATCTTTGTCATTTGCCTCATACATATAGAGTAAACGTATAAATTAACGACCGGCGCCAATGCCCCGACTTTTCCGGAGGACCCAATGAAATTTGAGCTCGAAATTCGCTACCCCGCTTCATTTCAGAAAACTCAGGAAATGTTCCAGGATGAGGACTTTTACACCACGCGCGCAGAGACAATTGGAGTCGGCCTCGAAAACATCGACCTGATTTGCAGAGCGGGGCGCATTCAAGCCAGTTCCACGGCGGGTGTTTCGAGCGGAGAGGCCCCGGCGAAAGTACGCCGTTTCATTCCTGAAACTATGCAGGTTTCAATCGTGGAAGCTTGGGGCCCGGCGGCAGCCGGGTCGCGTCCGGGCTCTTTGTCTGTGTCAGTGTCAGGCGTGCCGGTTATGGTAAGCGCTACCTCGAACCTAATTGACGAGGGCGAATGTACGATCCGAAAGATTGCAGGTGAGATTCGGGTGAAGATCCCCTTCGTGGGAAAGATGATTGAAGAAAAGGTGGCTGGCCAGCTGGGAAGAGCTAGCAAGTTCGAAGAATCCGCGGCCGAGCGGTATTTAGGCCGGTGAAGCTTCCGATTATTGTGCTGGGCGCAGGCTTGCGAGGAATGGCGCCCTCGCCAATCCTCGCACGTCGCTTGGATGCTGCAATTGAGCTTTGGCATCGCAATGGTGGAGGTGCCCCATTCATTGTTTCCGGCGGACAAGGCCCAGACGAATTGGCGTCGGAAGCAGAGGTCATGGCCCGGTATGCCCTTAACCGCGCAGTCGAACCCGAAGCGATAATTTTGGAAGATAAGGCGACATCTACCGAAGAGAATTTGCGCTACAGCCTACGTCTTCTGCCCTGCGGAACAAAACGGGCGTACTTGGTGACTTCTGCCTTTCACCTGCCACGCGCCCTCGCCTGGTCCTATGCGCTGGGACTGAGAGCCAAGGGGATTGGTTCGGGCGCTCCCCCTGCTTCTTTCCTGAAATGGTCCTTACGTGAGGTAGCAGCCTTGGCAATATCTTCGTTGCGGATTGCCCATACCTTTTACTCACAAAAATGTTCCGGGAGCACGAAGCAGAAAGATTCATGGCACCATTAAGATATGACTCAAAATGACGCACTGTGGGCAGAACGAAAAGGAACCCGCCACTACCTAGGACGCAACGGTAAGGGTGCAACCGTCGAAATTGGAACCGGTGAAGGGCAATTCACCCCGGGCGAGCTCATAAAGCTGGCGCTGGCAACCTGCAATACGCTCTCGGCAGACCACACTCTGGCCCGCGTGCTCGGCGAGGATTTCCAGGCCAGTGTAGGCGTAGAAACCGACAAAGATGAAGAACGCAACTCTTACAAGACTTTCCGCGTCGAGATCGTAACCGATCTTTCTGAAGTTGACGACACCGCTAAGGAAAAACTAGTAGAACGCGCCCTCGGAGCTATCGACAAGCACTGCACTGTAGGCCACACTATCGAAGACGGGGCAACGTACGAGACCACGATCGTCGAGGAGTAAGAATGCTGGGCAAAAATAAGGTAGACAAGTCGGCCCTCCCAAAGGGCGCAAACTTAGGTACGGTAGTTTCCTCCGCCTCAAAAGCCTCAGCATCGGCCGCGCGCATGGATTGGACCGGCGTTCTAGATGCAGCCCTCGAGGTACCAGCAGCCGACATCAAAAGGCGCATTGCAGCTTTGAAGGTGGCAAATCCCGGCTCGTCTAACCAGCAGCTGGTCAAAATCCTAGCCAAGCGTTACCGGAACTGGGCTGGCACCTCCTCTGCTGCCGTGGGCGCGGGGGCGGTATTTCCTGGCGTAGGCACCGTAGCTGCGGTAGGTTTGACCGGAGCAGAACTACTCACCTTCTTAACCGAAACTGCCTACTACGTGCTGGGGCTGGCCGAACTCAGCGGCGTTCCGGTGCAAGGCAAGGAAGCCCGCCGCACCCTGGTTATGTCTTCACTGATGGGTGACGAGGGCGCAAAATTGGTCGCAGATCAGATGGGCATCTCCGGGCTAAACTGGGCCCGCAAAACCTTACTATCCGCTTCCAACCCAGCTATGAAATCCATAAATGCCAGGCTGGTGAAGGCCCTAGGTAAGAAGCTCGGGAAACGGTGGGCAGGCCGTTCCCTAGGCCGCTTTATCCCCTTTGGAGTGGGCGCCGCGCTCGGATGGATGAGTGGACGTTCACTTGCCAACAATGTTATCGAGGGCGCCGAAAGCGCTCTGGCCCCTTTCCAGGAGCCTATCCAGGTTGACTCCGAGATCTTAGGAGAACAGAGGTAAAAATGACCCAGCGCCCCATAAATCGGCAATACGAAGATCTACTTGCAGACGTCCTAGAAAACGGTACTCAAAAGAGCGACCGCACCGGGGTGGGAACCCGTTCAGTGTTTGGTAGGCAACTGCGCTATAACCTCGCCCAAGAAGGATTCCCCCGCATCACCACGAAGTTCGTTGCAATGAAGGCAGTGAAGGGCGAACTGCTGTGGTTTTTAAATGGCGACACGAACGTTCGCTGGCTACAAGAGCGCGGCATTACAATTTGGGACGAATGGGCTGACGCCGAGGGCGAGCTCGGCCCCGTCTACGGCTACCAGTGGCGCAGCTGGCCAACTCCGTCTGGCCAGCATATAGATCAGATTTCGAAAGTTCTCGACACTTTGCGCTCTGACCCTTCTTCAAGGCGCATGATCGTTTCAGCTTGGAACGTCGGAGAACTCGACAAAATGGCGCTGGCTCCCTGCCACGCTTTCTTCCAGTTCTATGTTGCTGACGGCAAACTATCCTGCCAGCTCTACCAGCGTTCATGTGACTTGTTCTTAGGAGTGCCTTTCAATATTGCCTCCTACTCCTTGCTCACTCATATGGTGGCTCAGCAGGTAGGTCTGGAGGTAGGCGATTTCGTTTGGACCGGAGGCGACTGCCATATCTACAACAACCACGTCGAGCAAGTCAAAGAACAGCTCTCCCGTGAGGTGTATCCATTCCCCACTCTGTACCTGAAGAAGGCGCCAGACCTGTTTAGCTATCAGATGGAAGACATAAATGCTACGGAGGGGTACCGTCACCACCCTGCTATCAAGGCTCCGGTGGCCGTTTGATCGGGATGGTTTGGGCCCAGGATCGAAATGGAATCTTGGGAGCGGGCGGAAAAATGCTCTGGCATGTGCCCGCGGATTTTAAACATTTCAAGGCACTCACGATGGGACACCCCATCGTGATGGGCCGTAAATCTTGGCAGGCTCTTGGCTCTCGCCCCCTACCTGGGCGCACGAATATCGTAATTACTTCTAATCCCAACTTTGCAGTGCACGGAGGTACCCGCGCCCACAGCCTTCAGGAAGCGCTGTCAACTGCCAGTTCTTGCGAGGGCGGCGAAAAGGTGTGGATCGCGGGCGGTGGACAGATATATCAGGCAGCACTACCTGTAGCTGACCAGATAGTAGTTACCCAACTCGATCTAGACGTAAGCGACAAGATTGAGGCTTTTCCCGAAGCCGTCTATGCGCCACAGCTCAACAAATCCTGGCGGCTCGATCCTGACTGTTCCGATACTGCCTGGAGGCTGCGTTCCGGCGACGCCCGCTGGAAGGTACTGGTGTACAACAAAAGCTATGGTGAGCAATGACACCCCGTGAGCATTTGAAATGCGGGGGCTTCATTCAATACACTGTAATCACCGACGCGGGGTGGAGCAGTTCGGTAGCTCGCCGGGCTCATAACCCGGAGG
>OBJZ01000282.1_pt1 | contig 17125 bp, 25 predicted proteins | sample 1481641 | NCBI WGS metagenome assembly OBJZ01 (sample SAMN02364493, study PRJEB22542) | human gut metagenome | isolation source: fecal sample | host: premature infant | place: USA: Chicago, IL | collected 2012-01
GGGGTAATACAACGAAATAAATTTTGAGAAAATATTATTTCTGTCCCACTCCCTTCTTAATTCAATAATGATATCTGCATGAAGCTATCTTTATATGATAATCATCAACTGTATAAACCAATCTATGTTCGTGATTAATACGTCGACTATAATACCCAGAGAAATTTGTTCTTAACTTTTCGGGTTTGCCTATGCCTTTTAAAGCACCATCTCGACTTATACTTTTAAGCAAATCATTAATTTTCTTTACTAGCTTCTTATCATTTTGTTGAAAATACTCATAATCTTCAAACGCTTGGGGTGAAAATGTAATATTTAACTTAGCCATTACACGTCAATTTCTTTCGTAATTGTATTGCCACGTTCTAAATCTGCAATTGATTGAGCTAGATGTTCAGCATTATTTGGGTTCTGTTGTAAATAAAGTGTTTCTATCATTGAATTATAATCAGATTCAGACATCATCACTACATTTTTATTATCAGTTGATGTGACTGTAACTACATCACTATCATCATTCACTTGTGTCATCAGTGCTTTTAAGTTTTGTCTTGCATTTGAATAGTTTTTAACTAACATGTTTTTTCCTCCTTTTATCTAATTCATCTTACTTTATTGTACAACTAATTGTACAATTATTCAAGGGAATACTTTTCATCTATATTACTAAATACAAAATGATATACTGATATAAAAAAATAACAAAGCGAAAGGGGATAAAGTTGAAATGCAAGAAGTTGATAGTGGTTTATTCATCACTAAAAATGAACAATCCATCGAAGATGAAATTAAAGATTTCTTCAAAAATGGTGGGAAATACACTGAACCCGAAGTTAATTTTGGCAAGAGTGCAGGTCGTGAAATATGAGCTTATCATAAAAAAACCCCTCTACTTTTTTTTAGTAAAGGGGTTTGACTATGTTTGAAACTCTTATACACATCATAACAACACTCATCAGTAGTTGCATTGAAAGTATAACATATATGTTTATGTAAACAACCAGTTGTCATTTTGATTTTTCTATATAAAAAGAGAGCTGATGAATAGCGAGGTTAAGTAACTACACATAACTCATTCATCAACTTCTCTCCACGATTTTATATTACTAAATGCAGATAAGCAACATTGTTTTGCTCAACTGTTAAAATTTTATGCTTAGTTGTCATCTAATGCTACCAAATCAATTGGTTGTGATGTCATTAGAATAACTTATCATGTCTAATATTTTTACTTATCATTATAGGTCGAATGAGTTAAAACGTTGATATGACTGAATTTAAGGTTGGGTTAACGTCTGTCAATAACACTTCTTTCTAAACGCTTTTTAAGGTACTTTTATAATGTACTTTTGTTGTTATTTTTCTGTATCAATGCTATACTTAATCCAACGATAAAAAAAGAAAGGTGGTTTTACTTATGAGAGATATCAACTTATATAAGCGTATTATCATTCAAGCTAAAGTTGATGATTGTCGAGAATTAATCGACGACGATTATCCCGAAAGAAAAAAGATTTTCTTGAATCGTGAACAAAAAGCTTATTTTTATGAATTAGGCATCAACTTAAAAGCATTCTTATCTAACCAAGATGAAATTGGAAAAAATGTTTCAAATATTGAATTAGCAAACTATTTCGATGTTTCTACTAAAACGATTCAAAACGTTTTCTATTCAATAGATAAGCCAGGGTTTTACAAATCAACTTTACTAACATTACTTGATAAAGTTGAAGATATAGCAAATGAGAATTTCGGCACACTAGAAGAAGCAGAAAAGAAAGAAAAAGAGGTCGTATGTTAATGACCCAATTAAAAAATAGCAAAAAAATAAGACCTGCGGGAACAGGTCAATCTCGACGAAGTCGAAGTCAAAATAACGAAAAATAGAATACACGATTTATTTATTAGTTGATATATCCATTATATCACGTTGTTTAAACGATTGCAGTCGTTTAACAACTATTTATATCTATATTATATAGGTAGGGTTAGGGTGTGTCAACTTAATAACACACAATCAAATAATCGTTATTCGTTATTCGCTTCGACTTCGTTGAGTAAATAAAATTTATTCAATGAAAAGAGGTTTTCAAAAATGGCAAATGTTAGTCACTTAACACCTATTAAAAAAAATAAAAAAGCTAAAAGTAAATCTTCTGAAAATGTAATGATACCTATTTTTAACGAATTTTCAGAGGTTCGATTTAACGAGAATGAAGACAAATACAATTCAATTGATTTAAATGAAACAAAATTTTCAACTCAATCTCAATTCGCATATGAGAAATTACGTTTCTTATTCGACAATTTCAAAACATTGTCTGAACAAAAAACAATTTCATTAACTTTCAATGAAGAAGAAATCAATTTTTCTGGTTTCGACATCAAAGAAAAATTGAACTCTGAAAGTAACATGTATCATAGAGATATCAAAAATACAGTTACAAATATCGATGCTCTAACTAAATTCAATACTGAAATTGCTAAAGAATTCGGTCCTGAATGTATCTTCATTGAATATAACCATCAATTAACAATCGACGAAAAAGAAGAAGGTTTCATTTACAAACACGTTTTCAATTTTGAAATTGTACTTGAATCATTAGCTAACTTCTTATTCAAAAAAGAATTTCACCAATACGCAATTTTATCAAGAGACCAAGCATCTACTTCAATTCCATTTTATTTTTATGACACTAAAAACTGTAGTTGGTCAATGGTCTCTGAGAAATCACTCAAACAAAATATCTACAAACAAGTCGCATTTATTTTAAGACAGTTTTCAACTAAGAAATTAACAAGCAGTATTGAAACTGTTGTTAAACATATTATCAATATCTTCCCTGAAAAAGACGATAAAGGTAATAATTTATTAGACAATTTCACTAGCTATAATCCCAGTTTAGTTCAGTTTGATGATTTGGTTTATGATATATCATCAGATAAATTCACAAAAATGAACCATGAATTGATGTTAGTCAATAAACACAATTATAGAATCCCTACTGGTTATGATAATGTTGACGATATTTCTTATGAAGATGGTTGGTTATCTGTTCAATTGTCAGACGAGTATTTAAGAGATAAATGTAAAACATTTATAGAACGTTTCGAAATACTGCATCCAAAAGAAGATTTAGAATTCATTTTCAGTGTTTTAGGCTATTTTTTCTATCATCACGGGGAAAAATGGCAAGTCTTACCAATGATAATCGGCGGTGGAGGTTTAGGAAAATCGCATTTATACGGTTATATCATCGGTCAAAGGATGTTAGGAAATCAAAACATGTCATCTATTACTCAAGAAAATATTGATAAAGGCTCTGACTTCTTAAAAGCGTCATTTTATCAAAAAGAATTGAATTTAATTTCTGAAACAAACGGTTCTTTCTTATCTGAATCACTAATCACTGCATTAAAATCGGTAAATGGTGACCCTACAGAAATCAATCAAAAATTCAGAAATACATTCAACGTATCTTTATATTCAACTTTCGTAATGTTAGGAAATGAAGAACAATTACCAGCTATACCTACGAACTATGCTAACGACCCTGGTTTAAAACGTAGAATAGTTATTCTTAAATGTAATGACACAAAGAAAAAACGTGAATTTGAAGCAGATAAAGGTCAAAAAATGTATCAATATTTTACAGATGACAAGTTCGAAAAAGAATTACCATTTTTTGCTTTATTATGCATGCGTACTTTCAAAAAACATGAAGAAGATATTCATTTATTTCAAGACAACGATGTTTTGGGAGCCACTAAAAAACAAATTGAAGGTTTTACTACTGAATCAATGGTTTCAGATACATCAGCTTACTTTAAAAATCATGATAGAAATCGAGAATTCATTTTATTCTTAGAAAAACAATTTGTCAGAGAAAACCAATATAATGATAAAAATAAAGAAAACTTCATCAATTGGTTAAAAAGAAAACCATCTACTGAAATAACAAAATTATTTGTGGATTGGTTTAGAAAATACTATCCTCACATGACAGCTTATCAAAACCAATTTAGAGATTATCTAAAAAAAGTGCATGATATTTCACCAACAACTGGGCGTGTCATGGTAGGTAATAAATTAACACCTCGAAAAACATTTGGTGAACCATTTGCTAAATTGGCTTACAACATCATCAAAGAATCTTACAATGATGAGAAAGAAATGTTTGGCGATGAAATCATAGAAGACGATGACTTATATTAAAACTAAATATACAAGACAAAGAATAGGTACTTACCTATTCTTTTTTTTGCCTATTTTCTGCCACAAAAAAATCCCAACGTCAACAGATGTTACGTTTTGTTACCCCTTGTTACCCCCTTGTTACGGGGTGGGGTAACGTTTAATTATTACTCTCCCAAGGGTTATAGGAAAATGTTACGATGTAACGGTTTTTTGGACGCCCTTATATATATAATATTATTAATAACACTCTCTTTTTTATTTTTATTTTCTCAAATCTAGGATTCAAAATACCCGTTACACCGTAACAAATTCTTGTAAGCCTTGGTATATAAGGGATTAAGTGTTAACGCCCCCCCGTAACATAGGGGTAACACCCGTAACATCTGGCGTGGTTGGGATTGGTTGTTGGTGGAGAATTACGCCCTTCAAACCGTTGATATTAAAGCATTTCAAAGGTTTTTGATAAAAAAACAACATGTAACGCCTAAAATTAGTATAAATTTAATCCTTAAAAAGAGTGATTCAGTAAAGCACATTTAAGGTGTTAAAATCAAAATAAAAAGCACACTTAGTGTGTTTTATCTAAAATTTACCGCACACTTTTATCGATTTTAACACACTAAGTGTGCTTTAAATTACAATATAATCACATTTAGAGTGTTTCAGTGAATCACACACATAACAAAAGAATTATTAAAACACACATAGAGTGTTTTAACTTGACACATTAAGTGTGACGAGATATAATGGATGTACAAAATCTAAACAAAGAGGTGTAACGTTTATGAAGTATGCAAAAGTACAGTTAACGAAAGAAATTATTGAAGGTATTGAAAGTGTTGAAGAAGAAAGTGTGACTATTAATAAAAGAATAGATGCTATTAAAGTAATGCTTACACTTATCAATGAAGGTTATTATGATGATGTGCTTAAAGAAAATGCAGAAAGTAAAAGAAGAATTAGCATGCCAGCTGAACTAAGCAAAAAAACAAACGAATACATTAGAGAATTTGGATATAGCAGAATGAATGATGTATTAAGAGATATTTTGATTGAAGAAGCTACAAATGAAAGAACTGATTTTGATAAAGAGTATTATCGCATTATGAAAGAAGAAAAAGATAGGGAGGATGAAGCTGATGAGTAAAAAAGCGATTTTTCAGAAGTATCCTTATACAATTCGTTTGGAAGCTAAAAATAATACGATGGTTCCAGTCCAAAAATTTAATAAAGAAAAGTATGAAGGACAAGACGTTAAGTTACAAGAGATTGTACCTTATATTGAGAATCAACGAAAAACAGATAATGTAGGATTATTAATGAATCGATTGTTAGTTATAGATTTAGATGTAGGACATCAAGAAGACGTAGATGGTCGAGAAGTTTTTAGAAATTGGATTCATAGTAAAGATAAAACAGATATACAATCGAGAATGATAGCTGAAGATATTAATAACACAATGCGTGTCAGAACACCGGGCGGGGGACTCCATATTTATTTTATGTTACCTCCAAATGCGAAAGATGTTGAAGGCAGTATTAGACAAAGTGCAATGGATGGCGTTGACTTATTAACTGGTAAATACAACCATGTACCTGCACCAGGTTGTGACAGAGGCGATGGCGTATATACTATTCATGAAACGAGCTCTAATGAAATTTTAGAAGCACCACATTGGGTTTTAAAATTATTTGAAGATAGTGTTAAAAAGAAAAATACGAAAACTTTAAGAAATGGTGAAATAAAAGTAGAAAGCAAGCATGAAGATGCACCATTACGAAGAATTTTTCAAGCTATGCAACATGGCTTTCAAAAAGGTGAAAGAGATACTAAAATGACGAGCATTATCGGCACGATTCATTGGTATGTAGCGAATGAAAAGTTTCAAGAAGATGATGCGATTTATATAGTAGAAACAATTGCTGAAAAATGTAATCCTCCTTTTCCTGGTGATGAATTGGAAAAAGTTTGGAATAGTGTTATTACTAAAGCAAATAAGAATTACGAAGATTAAAAAAAGGAGTGTATCAATATGAGTAAAACAGATGCTTATTACAGATTAAGACAAGAATCGTTAGATGCATTAGCAAAAATGGATGAAGAAACAAGAAAAGAATTGCTAGATTGGTGTGAGAAATCATTCAAACCAATTAAGAGTATTAATAAAAGAACTTCAGCTTCATATGGTTTGAAACATATATTTGAAAGAGATGAAGAAACAAAATCAAGCTATGTATCGAACGAAGAATTCAGAGGGGCAATGATTCAGTTAGGTTTTGAACATACAGATGACGTGTACATGCACTTTAATATTAGTCGAAAATCAGTCAATGATTTAAGACGAAGAATTGATAATATTATTATTTAAAAATAAGAAAAGAAGGCAGGAATGAAAATGATACAACTCACTAAAAATGAAATTAGAAATATTGTTAAGAAACAAGTCAGAATCAACGTCAGAGAAGACGAATTAGTGTTATATGAGCCATTCATTGACGATGTGACGAATTATACCTATGACAATTTTGATGCTGTTATAGACCCTCATGCAACGCCCAAAAACGTGCATTATCATAAGCATATAGACGAGCCTAAAGTCTTTAAAGATTTGACTGATTTGATTGTTGAGAGAAGTAGTATGAAAGATAGAAAACAACATCATTCTTTGACTTTGCTATTTATTAAGTCGATTCAAGTAGCGTATTATCAAAAGAATGGTTATGAAAATCCTGGTTTACATGTCGTGAGATTAGATTTAGCAAGAGATTAGAGCATTTTGAATAAATAACGCACGAAAAAAAGTGAAAAAATACAGTCTTTTGAGTTGCTTTTTATTCAGAATGCTATTATAATATATTTAAAGGTAACAAATTATTACCTTACTATAAATAACGATAAGTAAAATATCATAACCTTAAAATTATAGAAAAGAGGTAATTATAATGAGATTGAAAAAAGAGCAAGAGTTAGAGTTTAAAGAGAATATCGATAAGTTAGAAAGACTTATTAGATTGAGAAGTGTAACGAAAGATGATGAAGAATTAGTAAGAAATTGCATCAAGAGTGTTTTAGAAAGAAAAATAAATTATTATGCTCGCGCGCTAAAGAATAAAGAGATTGCTATTCATAAGTATAAAGAATATTTAGATGAAGTGTCACTAAATGAATACATTGAGTTTTTAAATGATGAAAGAACAGACGAAAGTTTAACAGAAGGATTAGCGAATCTTGATGACAAAATCGGTTTTTTAGATGGACTGGATGATAGTGTTAAGCGAATTGATAAAAAAATAAAAATCGATATGTTTAAAAGATATTTAAGAATAAACGATGCAAAATACTTAGCGTAAAAAAGGAGGATTAAAAATGGTACAAAGTTTTAAACATAATAATTTAACAAACGAACCAATAACACGAAAACACGAATTCACATACGTTGCAAAAGTAAGTGCACTCGAGCCAAAAACAATTGCGAAACTAACGCAAATACCAGTCGAAATTATTCGTAAGTGGCAAGTACATCGAGATTTTGAACAAGCAGAAAAACAGTATTTAGAACAACTTGAGAAGAAGTTTTATTATTTGATTATGAAAGAAAGTAAACATCAAGCCCGTCGTTTACGATTAAAAGAAAAAATAATTGAACAACAACGCGCAAAGCAAGAATTGATGGCTAAAGAAATTGATTCAAAACGGATGAAAGAAATCATCGAAGAAACACGACCAAAAATACGAAATTATAAAAAGGCATAAGCCTCATTTTAAATATGTTCAAGAAGGTAACAGATATGTACTTTATGTTATATGTGCTTTAGAATAAATACATATCAGACCTTCTTTAATAAAAGAAAGGACTGATTAAATTGAACAAAGATAAAAAATTCAAAGTCGGAACAATCATATCACAAGGTTTAGTAGCTGGATTGATGTTAGTTGGATTGGGCATTCAACATCAAGAAATTGAAGATTTGAGAGATGAAAATTTTGCAGTGCATAAGATTCTAAACAACGATTTAGAAGAAGTGGTTAAAGCACAAGACAAAAATAATCAATCGCTCAAAGATAATAAAAATGTTGATAATAGTCTCCAAAAAACATTTGAAAAAGCTGACCCAGGTGGTGGTGATAATGCTTCCGATTAAATTAGGAGGTGTAAACGGCAGGTTAAAGAGACTTGACTCGCCGTTATATATGGAAAAAAAAGGAGTATTGAAAATAACGCCAGAAGCAAAAGAAAAATTATTAAAAATTAAGCGAAAACATGAGTATACAGTGGGAGATACGTTTGAAACCTTGAATAATCACATTTTAAATAAAGTAGTTGAGGGCGATTATGACTTTATCAAACCAATCGATACGAGAAACATTAAAAAAGTGAATGTGGATTATGACATTTGGGAGAAAGCGAAAGTAAAAGCAGAGAAATTAGGTTTTACATCGTTAAATCAAATGATGAATCAAATTGCAGATGTTGAATTTTTATCGCATTTAGATGGGATTGAACATCAAAAAGCATTTGAAACAGTGGGCAATACCAAATATCGAGATATAAAAGAAAAATATATACAATCACTTGAAAATGAGCAAAATAATAAGGCGTTAGAAAGAGGGTTGTATTAATGAGTATCAAAGATGAAAACATCAAAGTCGTATCAAGAACATCAACCATTCAAATTGAAGATGTGTTAGATGAATGTATCAAGCACGTTGACAGAAGTAAAGTGAATATCAAATCAAAATCTCAACTGCAACGATTAATTAACCAACAATTTGCAAAACGAGTGATGAACAATGACGTTGATTGGTTGGATGATGAAGTAGTTGAAGCATTAGAAAATAAAGGATTTACAGCAGACACATTTGCACAAACAAAAGAATTTTAAAATCGAAAGGATGAAGAAAAATGAGCAAGATAGTAATTGATGAGGAAATGCTTAAAAAATACATTATAGGATTTGTAGAAGTGAATCTTGAAGTTGAAGAGGAAGATATAGCATGGTTAGCAAATGATATTGTTGAAGATTTAAAAGAAGAAGGATTTACAGAAGAAAATTTAACGCAAGAGCAATTAAAAGAGATGCAAAGAACGTCAGATGAAATTAGATATAATGCTGGTTTATTAGAAGATGTAGGTATGACGACATCTATGCAACAGCGAGAAGTCGGGAAGAATAATGAACAATCAATAGCAAGACAAAATATGGAATTAGTAAGTAATATCGAAAGATTAGAAAAAGCAAATTTAGAATTAAGAAGAAATGTTGAAATGATGGAAGATATGTATAGATAAGAAATTAATTACGGAATGGAGAGAGTTTTTATGATTACTAAGAAAAAAACAATTTCAAATAAATTAGCAAGAAAGATTTATAAAAAAGACTTGCATGAACTTACGCGTGATGAAGTAGAAACAGTTGAAGATGTTGAAGCAATGTTGAAAGCGAACATTGTTGAAGATTTAGAAGAGTTATTTGGTCGCATCGAAGAAGAAACATTCATGCTTCAAGATAACGTCGAACGAATGTCTGAAATGAATGACGTTGTAGATAAAATAGATTCAGTTTCATTTAAATTAGAAGATTCGTTGTCAAAAGTAAATGAATTAGAGAATAGCACACGACGATTAGAAGATGTGTCGAATTTGGCATATGACTTAGAGAACAGCACAAGAAGATTAGAACAAGTGACGTCAGAAGTGAAACGATATTCAAACCAAATCGATGATGCAAGTCATGATTTAGAACGTAATATCAATCATCTTGACGACGCGAGATATTAATGGAGGGATGTTGAATGTTTCATGATTTAAAACATATGTTTCAGTTTCAATCGAACGATGAATTGAGACGAACGTATATGATACAAAACGTTGAACAGTACAAAAAGCGAAATACGTTGAATATGTTGATAGCGTTTATCGTAATGGCATTGTTGTCAATTTTCATGAGCTTTGGAATGCCAGGCGGTTGGCTATTATCACTCGCAATTATTGGTATTTTAGTAGTTAACTACTTATATCCAATTGATTTACCAGTTGGTAAGATTTTAGTGTTAGTTAGTATAACAACACTCGTCATGAGTGGTTTGAATTCGATGTTTTCATCAGACATTGATAAGTCAGGTATGCCGTTCATACCAAAGTTAGCAGTATCCGAAATCGGAATCGTAATTACATGGTTCATGTTATTTGGTAAAGAAAAAACATTGCTTAATTCAGACCAATTCGTTGCTGAAACGACTGCAGGAGAAAGATTATTCTTAGAACGTGACTACAACAGAACGCTATTTTGGTCAATGCTATTACAATTCCCGTTAACATTTTTCGAAAAGACAGATATGAAAATGAGTGACTTTATTATTATTGTCATTTCAATGTTCATTATGATTCTCGTTTTAAGAGTTGTTGATGGTAGAATGTTAAATAGTATCAAACAAAATCATCGAGAAAACGTTCAAGCGAAACACGAGATGAGAGAGCGTGAGCGTCAACAACGCAAACGTCGTAAGTATCAAACAAGACAAGATAATGACCGTGACTAACAAAATTAAAAGGAGATTTTGAAAATGGCTAAGAAAAGAACAATGCTATCCATTAATTACACGACAACAAGACGATTAAAAAGATTGATGAATGTGATAGAATCGCCTGTCGCAAAAAGTAATTCAAGTATCACTAATTACTATTTATATAAAATTGCAAAAGGTGAGTATGATAATGACGTAAAACCATTACCAAAACGTGAAAAAGAAAGAATTTTAGTGGATAAAGAAATTAGAGATGATGCTGATGAAAAAGCGAAAGAATTAGGTTTTAAAAGCGCGAGTGACATGTTAGATTCAGTTGTTAGATTAGAAATGCAACGTGTCAACGAAGCGCGTAAAAAATCAGATAAAGAAGATGATGAGGACGATGAATAAGATTGATGAAATCGTATTTGAATTAGATATCAGACCAATTAGTGCGAGTCGTCCTCGCGTTTTCAAAAATGGTGGGGTTTCACATAGTGAGACATATCAAAAATTTGCTAAAGATGTACCAACAAAAATAGAAAGCAACTTCAGTGAAGAGGAATTAGAGTTGATGCGTCACAAGTTACGTAATGATGAAATTAATATTGGATATAAAGTACATCAAGATTTAATTTTTAAATGCAATAACGAAGATTTTTGGGATGTACCTATGATTGTCAAACCCGATATTGATAATGTTATCAAAGCAGTATTTGACCAAGTATACAGTTATTTTGGTTTAGATGATAAGCGCATATTTAGTGTTGAATCGATTAAAAAATATGGTTCCAACGATAAAATTGTGAGTTGGATTGAAGTGTTTGAAATACCTAAATACGTATCTAAACGTAAAACGAGCAAAAGGACTAAGAAAGAACCTACTTTAGAAGAATTGAAGAAAGAATTAGAACATTTAAAGAGAGGTTTAGAGAATGAGTAAAAAAGCAAAAATGACACTGACAATTGATTCAGAAATCAAGGAAGCACTTAATTTAATGAAAAAAAACGTTGCTACTTACTATAGCAACGTTTCTGTCAGTTATTTAATTGAGTATATGACAAAACTTATTATACATCGATATTTAAACGATGAGCAACTATTTATCGAATTTAATGATGAATTGAGAGAAGAACTTAAAATGCTTGGTTTTGATGAAAAAACATTTAAGACTATAACTGGTGAAGAGTTTGAGAAACGTTTAGAACTTGAAAATCAAATAGAAAAAAACGAAGAGTATATAAAAAAACAACTTGTTTATAAGGACAGGTTAGACCGTGATATCGAACAAAAAGAAGCGAAGTTTGCACGATTAGAGAAAAAAGTAAAAAATAAAGAAGAAGAAATTAAAGAACAAAAAGAAAAAGCAACAACGACGATTAAAGAAATTGAGACTCGTAAACAAAAAGAAGATAAATCGAAAGAATTAGCTGGGTCAGTAGACTATATCAAATTCGTTGATTCTAATGGTAGGACGTATCAAACAATTAATATTGAAGATTATAATGAATACTTTGACACGACAGAAGCTTATTTTGATTATTTGAATAATGAACAATTAGAAAATTTAAAAGAGTTGGCTAGACGCTATAAAGTAAAAATAATTTTTGATGGTGAAAGATTGAGAAATCAAATGGTTTCAAATGTTAAAGAGATTAAAGGTAGTGACAACGAAGAAGGTGGCGAGATTGTAACAGAAGTTAGAGTCAGAGATATTAGTAAAGAACTTGAATTTGAAGACAGTGTTAAAGAGCGAGAAATACAACGAGAAAAACTCAAAGAACAAACAAAAGAAGCGATAGAACGATTAGAAAAAGCGAAATCATCAAACAAAGAAGAAGACGATGACGACGAAGTTGAATATGATGAAGAGGATAGTGCATATAATTTTTATGAATTCAAAGTAGACATTATCAAACCGAATGATAGTCGAAAAAATTATGTTTTTGATGATGTTGAATTGAACAAGAATAATTTGAATGATAGTAAAGTAAAAATCGTTGATACGATTATGAATCGAGTAGAACAAGATAGTAGAAAGAATACTGTTTTAAGAAAGTTAATTAACGATAATATGACTGAAGATGTTGTAGAAGATATTTTAGATAATGCATTTCAAGACGAAGAAAATGAAAGTATTGGACTCATTACAATCGAGCTGGGCTTAAAAGAAGTTACATTTCAAATGTGTGAGAAAAGTTATGAAGTAGAAGATGAAACGAATGGACTTCATGAATTTTATTTGCTGACATTTGATGAAAATGGAAATCAACAAACAAGTATTGTAGAGAAGTTAGAATTAAAATCCAATGATAAAGATGACTATCATATAAATTACAACAAGCAGATTATTGTGAATCAAATCGTAGAAGAAATGATTTCGATGGGGATAGAAGAATTTGAAATTGATAATTTAATTGAAAATGAATTAACAGATGAAATTATTAAAGGTATTTTGGACCATACAGAAGAAGATGAAATGAGTGAGAATATAGGATTACTTACAGTTGATGTAGAATATAGAGAAATTGAATTTAAAATCACTAAAAAAGAAAGTAGTGATAAATAGATGGCAAATAAAGATGTGATGAAGTATATATCTGAAAATGGTTCAGAACTATCATTAAATATTAAAAAGTTTGTACTGGATGAAAGTCAAAAATTAGAACAATATCAACTAAAAGCGATTTCTATAAGTGGGAACGCAAAAGAAATTGAAGATATACAATCAGAAATAGATGTTATTGAAGAAAAGCTAGAAGAACCTTTGAGTGCTAAAGAGCAAGATTTAAGTGGTGATTTAAATTCGGTTAAAAATACTGTTGATAAAGTTGCGGATTCGGCTATATCAATCTTAACGTCAAAACCTAGTGACTATGATGAAGTCAAAAATGATATGAAGACGAAACTGAATGATTTAGAAGAAAAAAAAGGTAAAGTAGAAAATTATAATTCTGATTTTTCGGGCACAATTGGAGAAAGTATAACAACAGTTATACAAAGCATGACAACACTCAAAATAAATATAGAAAGTAATTTAAATGACGATGATGACTATAGTGTTAATCAAAATAAAGCACAAGAATTATTGTCAAAAATAGATGAGTTTAAAGGTAATATAAAAATTAATAGTGCATCATATACAGCAGGATATTATGTTGAACCAATTAAATCAGCTTTAAATGAATGTATAGATATATTGAATACAGATGATTTGAGTGAAAGTGAGTTAGATAGCTTGGATTTGAATGCTAGAAAACTAGAAACGAACATCGACACAGCAGTTGCCTGGTTTGAGGGGTGGACTGGTAAAAAGAAAGAAGGTTAAATCATGAAGATAATAAAAATAGGACTTGCTATCATATCATTTGTCGTTGGACTACTTCTTGGTGGTCTGATGACATTGATAGGATTGGCAGGTGTGATGAATGTTATTCATTTGCAAAGTGCAGGCGTTAACTTAGTGTTAGGACTAATTACTTTATTTGTCGGATGTGCCATAACACCTTACTTTTTGTTGGGATTAAGGGGTACTGACGCTATTAAACAAATCAAAAATGTAAAAGAGAAAGATGATAATCATAAGCATATGAGAGATGAATATGAAACAGATGAAGAAGAAGCGTTTATTTAACAATATAATTCAAAATATTCTGGAAATATAGGAGGAATTTTAATGGTAATGAAGACAAAAGATGAATTGTTAGCAGGGTTGCAACGTAAGAACGAGACAATACGATTGTTCAAATATCCGACTGTTACGTCGAGTGGTATGTTGATAAAAGAATATTTGATGGGTGAAAAGAATCCGTTTTATAAAAAAGCGACTGAAAAATGGGAACGCAAATTAGAAGAAATGGCAGAATTAGGGTCTGAAGTAGCGATACGCATGGGTCTTTGGAGTCAAAATGATGACAGAATCACATTATTTAAAAAGCAAATGATGGGTGATGAGAATGCAATTGACCCATTCATTCAAGGTTGTTCAGCCATTGCTTATCGATTGAACGAAGGATATATATTCTCAGTTTTAGAACCACCAAATGGTATGACTCATAAAAAGTTAAAAGACCAATGCAATGACATGAAAGAAGTGTTGTTTGATTCTGAGCAAGTATGTAGCGTAGAACCATCTGCAAAAACACTTGAGCTCGCAATAGATAACTACATCTATAATCTTACTCCTAAATTAACAGTGTTGTTTAGAGATGAGAAAAGACCAGACCCACTTGATGACGTTTGGAAAATTGATTCTGTTGATGAAATTGAATTTGATATAGAGTCGATGAAATTCTATACAGCTATGAAAGAAACGGGAGAAAAATTTGCGGTGCCATTTAAAAATAACGGTGGTTACTTAGTAGGTGGCGTTGCTGGTTCGGGTAAATCGGCATCATTTTTAGTCATGTTGATGGCTATGTTAAATCAAGATGCAATCGATTTAACGATTATTGATGGTAAAACAGCACCTACTGAATTAGATGAATTTCAAAAATATGGATTGGCAGACGTTCATAAATTTAAGTCTTCGGGTGGTCAAAGAAACTACGATGAAATATTAGAAGTAGTGACAAAATTTGACGAAGAAGTTGCAGAACGAGCAGAAGATTTTAAGGAAAAATATGGTGTGAACAATTTTTGGAACATACCTGTTGAAAAGAGACCGATTTTAAAAGTTTTATTAATAGATGAATGCCAAGTTTTCTTTAGCGAAAAAGGTAAAGACAATGATGATAAACAATTGATTCGAAAAATACAAGCAACAGTTGAAAATACTGTCAGAATTTCTCGAGCGTATGGGGGTATGGTTTGTTTAGCAACTCAAAAACCATCATCTGAAGCTATAAGTACAGATTTGAGGGATAACTGTGGTTTAAAATTATCATTACGTGCTGAGACAAGTTCAGCAGAAAGCATGGTTATTGGTGAACGTGGTGAAGAGTTGGAAGAAAAGTATTATGCAACAAAAATTGGTTCAGCTCAACAAGGTTTAGCCATTACAAAAAGTGAGTTCGGTGGGCGCGAAAGAGTAAGGTTCGCTTACTATCCGGATGATGCGATGACTAGAGATTTAGAAAGAATATATCAAAGAAAATTAGATGAAATTTAATTAGAATGTATGAAAAAAATGTGGTTAATATTAATAAAAAAACACGAAGGTTAAAATCTGAAATTGTATTTTTAATCTTCGTGTTTTTGTTTATTGTTTTTTGAATTATTTTTTTTATAATAAATTTTGTTCAATATACCTAAAATTTTCGATTACTTTGTACCAATTTATATTATTTTTAAAGTTTTTTCCAAAACAACCGCAACTTTTATTTTTATTACCCATATAAATTGCTGTTAATAGTATTAGTAGAGTGAATAGATAGGAGAATGCCACTAGTATTATTTGCCATTTTTTTATTGTAAAGTTTAGAAGGCTTACTAGCGGAATGAATAGTTCCAAAAAAATAAAAATAATAGAAGATATGTTAATGATGGGTTTGCTAATTTTTTTGTTCAATATTTCGTAAGTATTGAAAGTAAAATAATCAAAAGATAAACTTTTTAATATTCCGGAAATAAATAGTAGAAAAAAAGTGAAAATGATAAAAACTCCGAATAAAATGTTCATTATGTAAACTCCTTTTGGATTTGTTTTAAAAGTGTTATATTTAATTATATTGTTTATCGAGTATTCAGTGATATGTATCGTTAATTAATTATGAAACATTAATATATACATGTTTATTAAAAAAAAGAGGAGTGTAATTCTATGTTCAAAAAAAGTTTTGAAGTTAGTGTATGTTTATTTTTATTTACAATGCTGTCAATAGTGTTTAAAGATATGTTTTTAGGAGGAGAAAAAACAACGAGTATGAATTCGTTTTTATTGATTAGCACTATTATTTTTGTAATTTCTATGATTGTTACAACTATTTTTTATTTTATCAATAAAGGAAAAGAAAATACAAATAACTATAAAAATTTATTTATTATTGTTTGGATTTTTGTTCCTGTTATATGTTTATTGACTGAATATTATTTGGCATCGCCTTTACCTCATGTATTATCTGAACCATAATAGAATGATGTCTGTTATGGTTTTTACAGGCTATATATACTTATAGTTAATTTGCTATTTCATGGTCATTATATTTTGATATTATAAAAAAGTTTGAAAAAACGATTCTTTTTTAATTTAATGTTTTAATGAGTTTGAGATAGGATGATAAAACGACAAAAAAGATGGTTTCTATTTGAATGATATAGAAGTCATCTTTTTTGTCGTTATTTTTATATATTAACTTACCTTATGTAACCTTATGTAACCTTAAACGTAAGAGTTATAGTAAGGTTATTAAACTTACACCCGACATTTACACATAAAAATAAGCGTGTAACCTACATATAAAAGTTACACACTGTCGAA
>OBJZ01000286.1_pt1 | contig 16874 bp, 17 predicted proteins | sample 1481641 | NCBI WGS metagenome assembly OBJZ01 (sample SAMN02364493, study PRJEB22542) | human gut metagenome | isolation source: fecal sample | host: premature infant | place: USA: Chicago, IL | collected 2012-01
ACACAGCTGATTAGCTATGAGTTATTTTATGTTGCACTTGTTATGATAAATTATCTGCAAAAAAACACCAGAATTTTATTTCTGGCGTGTTCCATTTAACTTATCATGTATTTCATTTGTATGTGTGGAATTCCATCTTCTTCGAATGGCTCTGAGGTTTGAACGAACCCTAATTTTTCGTAAAATTTTTGGGCGTAGGTTTGTGCTTCTATGATTATGGAATCTGCGTGAAGTTTTTCTGTCGCAAATTCAATTGCTGTTTTCATTATTTGTGTTCCATTTCCTTTGCGTCTTTCGGTTGCTATTACTCGTCCGATGTGGAATGTATCATTTTGTTTGTACAATCTACAGTAAGCCAAGATAATTGAGTTGTCGTTTTGCAAGTATATGTGATGACTTATCAGATCGATGTCGTCTATTTCGTGGTAGGGGCATTGTTGTTCTACTACGAATACGTCGACTCTTAGTTTGTAGATGTGGAAGAGTTCTTTTGTTGTGAGTTTGTCGAATGGTTTGATGATTGTGTTCATGGTTTCTCCTAAAGGATAGCGATTATTGTTGTGTTGTTAGTTGTGGTTCTATTTGTGCGTCTTGTACGATTTTGTTGTGTGTTATTTCTGCAATTGTAATCAAGAATGTGATGATTAATGTCATTATTAGGAATGTAACATGTGGTGTGAATCGTACTGGTATTGTTTGCGGAAATTGTACAAGGTATCCGTAATTTGTATGCAATATTAGGTTGACTGTCATGATTGCTATGTTCATGATGCTTGTTGTCATGAGTGTGTGTTTTAGTTTAAGGGTGGATTTTCTTGCGGATAATATGCTAACACCACAAAATCCTAGAAGCAAATGGTTGGCGATGTATGTGAGGTTGGTTACGTGCGGCCACAGATATTTGGATGGATCTGGGAATGTAAATGCGATTATGCTACCGATTAGTCCCATCCATGCAAAATAGCGCATTAGTTTGTCGTCTTGTATGAGGTATGCTACCACCATCATGATGGCTGATATTCTGCAGTGAAATAGTGGCAATCCTTCTTTGATGAGAAGTGTGTGGTTTCCTGCGTACCATGCGAATAATATTATTTGTCCAAATAATCCCAAAAACAATGCTGGTTTGAGTAGTTTGGTTTTGTGTTTGAGTTTGTATGCCAAAAAAATTACTAGGACTAATGATAGTCTTAGTAATGTTATGTTGATATTGGTGTAGGCATCTTCGTTGTATCTGAAAAATTCTGTCATTAATTTACTCCTCGTAGATTTACGGTTTCACCTGTGTTGCAGACTTTTCTTACTCTGCCATCTTTGATGACGTAGCAATTGCCGTAAATTTTGTTTTCTGTTGGTATGATGAATGCTCCATCTTCTATGGCGTAGAATTTTTTTCCGTAGCTGTCTGGTAGTGTGACATCTTCCATGATTCGTTGGTTGTCAATTCGTTGATGTTTGATTTCTTTGTAGTGTGGAAGTACAGATATATCCACAATTCCTAGTCCTTTGAGAAATCTACGGTAGTGAGTGGATTTGACTTCGCCAAAATTTTCTGGCTGTGCGTATACTTCTGCTGCTGCATTCATGCTTCCTGCACTTATTCCTATTACGAGTCCTTGGTAGTCTTTTATGCACTGTTTGAGCCTAATGTCATGGAAGAATTTGTTTTGTGTGGGTACGTGTCCTCCTGCAAGTATTATGAGGTTTGCGTTGGATATTAGTTTTTTTAATATGTTTTTTTGAAAAAGAGAAAAAACATCCCAGCTTTTGACTGTGAATCCACTTTTCTCGAAGGCTCTTTTGTGGTGCGAGCTAATTGTGTTGGTTAAAAGTGGTGTGTGTGGATCTGATGGAACGTACAGACAGTAGATATCCTCTACGTATTCGTGGATTTTGTCGACAAAACCATTTTGGCTGTTAAGTTGTCTTTTGTCAGGAGACATTATGTCACTTGTAAGTATCACGTTCATTGCGTTCTCCTATATTTCGTGCAAATATATTTCGATTTGGATTTTGACCCAATTATCCAATATTTCCTTGGATATTACTTTCCCGTAGAGTAGTTTTCCGGCGTCCATTAATCGTGAAAATACAATGTTGTCTGCTTTTGGCACGTATCCAATCTTTACGTTCATATCGTTTCTGATTTCGATGGCGTTAGCATCGTATGGGTTGTCCTGTTGTCTGTAAAATTCCAGCCTATCTCCTATGTGGATGTGCTTTTCTAATTCGTCCATTCCTTCGATGTGTGTGGTTCCTGCGATATGCGTATCGAACAGCAAAATATCACGTTGGAACGGTTTGATTCCAGCTAAGCCATGTCCATCAGTGTATTTTATTCTCAAATAATCGTTGTTCTTTTTTATGATGTCACTCATTTTATTCCTCGTTTAGAAAGTTTTCGATTTCTTCGGTGTATATTTGTATTTCATAAGAATACCTGTCGTACATTTCGTTAAGTTCCTTGTATCGTTCGATGGTTTTTTCTTTGTTTACCAATGTTTCTTTTAATATATATGGATACGTCGATTTGATTTCTTGAATTTGTGAGGTGAGTCTGCCAACTAATTTGGTGAGCCTTTGTTTTTCTTCAAGGGAATTTTCAACTGTGATTGATTTATCCTCCAATGATATTTCTATCATTTGTAATTCAAGCAAGTTCCCGTTTTCGTAGCATTCTACAACCTTGTTGAAAAGTTCCTTTTCGTATTCTGTGACATTTGGATTCATGTCTGGGTGTAGTTTTTTAATTAGTTTTCTGTAGAGCGATTTTAGTTCCTTATCTTCCTCAACGGATAATCGCGGTAATCCTTGGCGAATTTTCGCATCTTCGATTTCTCCAAGCTTATCGTTAAGTATCTTGTAGAATTCCTCCAATTCTTTCTCAAGTTGTTCGTCAATCGTATCCAAATCGATAGGCTCGTTGTGGTTGCGAGAAGTTATAATTAATTCCAGCTTTCTTTTCAGCCTGCGATACTCACATTCCGCTTCATAGACCTTGTATTCAAGCTTTCCGAATTTCAGAACGTATTCAGCTTCAATATCCTTGCATTCATGAAACAACAAATTATCGCGTTCAAGTAAAAGCATCGACACAGACACTCTGAGCTTGTCGAGCTCATCGTCGTATTTGTCATTGTAATCCACCTTAACGATTTTTTTAATCATAGCCTTCTCCCCCGATAATTTCTTTAGTTTATTTTACCACAATATTAGGGCTTTTGGGGTGTCGGGTGAAATGTTATTAGTGTTTTGATGGTGTTTGAAAAAAGTATACGTCGTGCGACTGTGATTTTAGTAAATAAACCAAAAACATCGTAAATAAGCGAATCATTCGGAAAAAATTGAAATAAATTCTAGCGAAATGAAACGTTAAAAAATTGTGCTGTTTGAGCCAAACGCGAGTTCACAATTTTAGTTTCATAAGCGATGAATTTATCAATTTTTGTAAGCCAGACGAATGTGCTACGACTTTTCTTGTTTTGTAGTTATTGAAAAAAGTAGGGGTCCTGCGAAACCCCCTCTCCCCTTTTTATAGAATTGAAAAAAGTAGATTACCGTGTTTGCTAAGAATATCATATGGAGAAAATATTTATAAATTCAAGCGAAGCAATCCGTTAAGAAATCGCACTGTTTGAGCGTCAGCGAGTTTGCGATTTTAGGATTGCAAGCTTAGAATTTATTTATTTTCGTAATCTAGATATTCGTGCAAATATGGTTTTCTACTTCTACCTTAATCTACTGATTTTAATGCTTCAAGCATATCTACTTTTTTCAATTTGTGGTTGACTATTACTCCCAATGCGTAAAGTATCACGATAACCAAAATTATTGGTAAGATATATACCCACACTTCGATATTTGGGTTGAAGAATATTTCCGCTGGGGCAACTTTGTCGAGGATTACTTTGTGTAGGATTTTCCCGCCAAATATTCCCGCGATTATTCCAATAATTGACAAACAGATTGTTTCACGATAGATGTACATGGTTACTTCGTTGTTGAAGAATCCCAATACTTTTATCGTGGATAATTCTCTGATTCTTTCTGCTACGTTGATGTTTGTTAAGTTGTACAGGATTACAATCGCAAGTAACAGCGACATTATCGTCAACACTGTCATTACTTTCGTGAGCGAATTGGTCATTGTTTCAACTTGTATGATGATGTTGGTGTTTTGTGACACGGCTTTGATTCCGTTCGATGCCATGAATTTCGCTGTGACTTTTTCTACGTTCGTTTTTGATTTGTCCCTGAGAGCGATGAAGTAGCTGTTGTCGTCCACTTTTTCGCCAACTGATTTTCTGTAGTAGTCATCACTCATGAAGATAAAATGTCCTGCGTACATTTTGGTAATTTGTGCGATATTGTATTTTCTATCTTGGTTTACGACTTTTAGCGTTATGGTGTCGCCTGCATTTACATTCATCAAATCGGCGAGCTTCTGCGATATAACTATGCCGTCATTCGTTATTTTGAGCATATCTTCGGAGTTTTTGTGTTCCAAATTGATGTACGGAGAAAATGTGTCCGTGTGTGTGACAAGCATCGTGATTGTTTGTTCGTCGTCAATTCCTTTGATGTTTTTCGTGATATTTTCAAAATGAACTGGAATGTAGCCTGTAATGTCGTCTGATTTTAATAATCGGTCGATTTTCTGTTGTTCTTTTTCTGTAACGAAATCCTTCTTCTCAACTACTGCATCGTATTGGATGATTGGTCCGTATTGTTTGGTTTGGATGCCGTTGATTGAGGATGAAATCCCAAGCCCTGCGAATAATAGCGCGACGGATCCTGCCACGCCGAATATCGTCATGAACATTCTTTGCTTGTATCTGAAGATGTTACGAGCTGTGACTTTTTGCGTGAAGGTCATCCTGCTCCACAACGGTGTGATTCTTTCCATGAAAATCTTGGAGCCTTTTGTCGGTGGTTTCGGTAGCAATAGTTGTGCCGCTGTTTCTCGTAGTTCTTTTACTGAGATGTAAACCGCTGGGAGTACGCTGCAAAGTATCGCGAAAAGCACCGATAAACCAAGTATTTTGAATGAAAAATAGTACTTGACTGGTGGTATGGTCATGTTTGCCAAAAGCGACGTGCACAAAATGTACGGAAGTGCGTACGTTCCAAGTAGCGTTCCCAAAATCGTGCCCAATCCTCCAGATATTAGCCCGTACAACACGAATTTCTTGATGACATCAGCATCATTATATCCCAACGCCTTCAAAATTCCTGCGTTGTTTCGTTCTTCTTGGACAAATCGCGTCATCGTTGTGACTGTTACAAGCGCTGCGACAAGATACAATACCACAGGGAACAAGTTGCTTACTTTCGTGATTCCCGATGATGTCGTTTCGACCATTTTGATTCCGTCGCCTCCTGGCATTGTCCTTCTTGTATATGTCGAATATTCTGGCAACGATAATCCGTCGATTTCGATTTGAGCGTCGTGAATTTTGGATTCTGCGTCTTGAATTTTGTCGTCGGCTTTTTTCTTTTCTGTTTCAAATTCTTTTTTCTTGTCGTCAAGTTCTTTTTGTGACGATGAGATTTTGTCAAATCCTTCTTGGATTTGTTTCTTCGATGAGTTCAGCTGTGCAATTCCGTTTTGGTATTTTGTTTTGGATGCGTTGAGCTGATTGCGTCCAGAGTTGTATTTCGCAACAGAATTTTGGTAGAGTTTCTTCTTTTCGTTAAGTTTAGTTTGTGACGAATCAAATTCATCAATTTTTTTCATTCCAGATTTGTATTGTTGAAGTCCCTGATTGTACTTCGCCAATCCTTGGTTGTACTGAGCTTCTGATTTTTGTATTACTTGAGTTTGTTCTGAAATTGAGCTTTCAGCTTGTTGAATTTCTGGAACATTTTCTGGATTTATTCCCTGCTTTTTTAGTTCTGCTTTCTTTTGTTCAAGGTTTTGCTTTGCTTGTTGTAGCTTTGCTTTTCCTTGTTGGATTTGTGCGTTTGATGAATCTAACTTTGCTTTCGTGGCATCAAGAGTCGATTTTGCTTGTGATAGCTTTGCCCTGTTTGCTTCGACTTCTTTTTTCTTCGAATCCAATTGCTTTTGTCCGTTGTCAAGCTGAATTTTCGCATCGTCCAATTGTTTCTTGGATGCTTGAAGACGGCTTTCTGCTGATTCGATTTGGCGTTTTGAATTCTTGATTAAGGATTCCTTGTCTGCAATTTGTTTTTTAGCTGATACTAGATTTGATTTTTCGTCGTCGATTTTCTTTTGTCCGTCGGATAACTTCTTCTCTGCATCCGCGATTTCTTTCTTGGCATCTTCGATTTTCTTCTTGGATTTTGCTATTTTGTCATTTGCCTTGGATTTGATTTCTTCGAGTCGCTGTTTGCCGTTGTCTTTCAAAACCTCGTCGAGTTGTTTCTGATGTTGGTCGACTTTTCTGGTGTATTCACTGTCTGTGAAGTTGAGCCCACGCACATCATGAAAGCGCGCACGTGCAACGGTGTAAACGTCTGTGTCGAAGTTGTCTGTTGTTACAACTCCGTAGCCTTCCAAGTTTCCAGATCCTGCAGAGGAATTTCCCAAGGCTGTCTTGGAGATGATTTCCGTAGAATTCACAAATCCCGTCACGGTGAAGTCTTCCTGTTTCAAAATCTTGCTGTCTTCGTCTTTTTCTTTGAATTTGATTTTATCTCCAATTTTGTATTTGGATTTGTATTGGTCAGTAAGTGCTATGTCTCCGATTTTTTGTGGGAAATTGCCGCTCACAAGCTCAAACTTGGATATATTTTTAGTATTAGAAAATATTCTAAACGATGTTGGAGTGTCACCTATCGTCGCATCGGAGAAATATCCGTACTCAACGTCTGCGATGTTTTTGATTTGGTCGATTTCCTTCGCATCATTTTCCGTGATTCCGTAATCGCTGATGACATTGACATCGGACAAATTGTAGTCTTCGTAGTATTTGTTCGCCGATTTATCGATGTCGGGGCCTGTGACTTTGAGAGCGACAAGTGTCATGGATCCAAGCATCATCAACAACATTATCGACAAAAATCGCCCCTTGGATTCTATAAACGATTTGAAAATCGTCTTGTTCAATGTTTTCTTCTTCATTTTAGTATTCCAACGTTTCTATGTTTTGTGGATTGGCATTCAATACTACATCGCGAATCTTCGCGTCGTGCATGTGAATAACCCTGTCTGCAATCGGAGCCAACGCTTGGTTGTGCGTAACGATAACGACAGTCGCGCCTTCTTTTCGAACCATATCTTGCAAGATTTTCAAAACTTGTTTGCCTGTGTGATAATCTAGCGCCCCAGTTGGTTCGTCGCACAATAATAGCTTAGGATTTTTCGCAACTGCACGTGCGATTGCAACACGTTGTTGCTCTCCTCCGGATAATTGTGCTGGGAAATTGTCGATTCTTTCTCCAAGACCAACTGATTTCAAAACTTCTGTTGCATCGAGCGCATCTTTTACGATTTCAGATGCCAGTTCGACGTTTTCTTTGGCGGTTAGATTTGGAACTAGATTATAGAATTGAAACACAAATCCTACGTCATTTCTTCTATAATTCGTCAGCTCCTTTTCGTTGAATGTGCTGATGTCCTTGCCATCTATGAGCACATTTCCCTCGTCGTTGGTGTCCATTCCACCGAGAATATTTAAAACGGTGGATTTGCCCGCCCCTGATGAGCCGAGAATGATCGCCAATTCTCCTTTTTCTATTTCAAACGATATGTCGTTGTTCGCAATTATTTCGGATTGTCCTGATTTGTAGCGTTTGTAGCTGTTTTTCATTTCAATATATGCCATGTTTCACCTCTTATATGAACAATGTGTTGATTTATCTTATAAATTATTTTATATTAAAAGTAGAATTGTAACAAAACAATAGTGAACAGTTTGTTCATTTAAGGAGAATTTATGATTAGAGAAACAGATACTAGGGACAAATTAAAAAATGCGTTGACGATTTTGTTGAACGAGAAAAGTTTGAACGATATTTCTGTGAGCGAATTGACGAAAGAGGCTCATATCAATCGTGGAACTTTTTATTTGCACTACGATGATAAAATGGATTTGGTGGATAATTTGGTGGAGGAAATCTTCGAGGAATTGAAGGAGATTTTGACATCGGAAAAGGTCGGCAGTAAATATTCTTACGATATCATCAAAAAAGTTATCGATTATGTAAAGGATGATTTTGATTTTATTTACGCGTTGACGATGAACAGCTACAATTATATCAACGATATGTTGAGAAAGTTTCTGTTGGCGTTGATTGAAACACTTCCGGAGTTGAAGCATTCGATTGACAATCATCCGTTTTTGCCGAAAGATTATTCAACGGAGGTTTTTTTGTCGTTGAATTCGGGAATTATTTTACATTGGATTAGAAAAGGTGGCGTGGAAAGTACGGAAGAATTGGCAAATTATTTCTACCAAGTGAGCAATTTAAAAACGACTTAGTCAGTGTGACTGAGTCGTTTTGCGATTTAAATAAATGTTACTGTTTCTGACAAATCTTTTCTTTTGTCGTGAAGTGGATTGATTTCAGAATCTTCAGCAGGATAGCCGATGTCTAACATCATTAGTACTTCTTCTTTTGCAGGAAGACGGAACTTCTTGTGTGTGATGTCTGGATCCAAGAAATTAATCCAACAACTTTCCAATCCTTGATTTTTCGCTGCAAGCATCAAATGAGTAGCGACGATAGATGCATCTTCTATTCCGGAATCTCTTCTATCACCAGGATATGTAAACACATTTGTCTTATCAAAGGTTACAAGCAAAACTGTACTTGCGCCATATCTACAAGGTGTCACTTCGTCGACTTTCTTCAAGTTTTTTTCTGATTGTATTACATAAATGTGATGTTCTTGCAAGTTTTTCGCTGTTGGAGCTAGTCTTCCAGCTTCCAAAATCTTGTCCAGTTTTTCCTTTTCTACCTTTTTGTCGCTATATTTTTTGCAAGAATATCGATTTTTGATTACTTCTTCAAAATCCATATTATTCCTCCCGTAATTTTTAAAAATCTAATACTAATATATCACATTTATGAGATTTTGTAATATTTTGACAAACAAAAAACCAGTACACATTTTCACGCGTACTGGAATATCCTATTAATTACTTTTGTTGAATGAAGTTGTTGAAAACTTCTGTCAATTTTTGTTTTACATCTTCTGGGATTTGACCTTCTGATTCTTCAACTTTTTTGTAAAGATCAGGATGTTGTTCTTTTACTTTGTTTACAATTTCTGATAGTGCACTACCTTGTAAAAATCCCGGTAATTTGTTCTTCAATTCTTCTGGAATTAAATCCATAATTTTTTGTTCTGTGTTTGCCATTTTGTGTCCTTTCTTGATTTAAAATTATTTCGACGTTCCTACAATATATTTATACCCATATTCTCAAAATAAAAAAAGGTCCAACCAAAATAATTGAACCTTGTTGTATTATAATTTAACTACGTTAACTGCTCTGTCGCCTTTTTCAGAAGCTTCAACATCGTAGGAAACTTTTTGTCCTTCTTCCAATGTTCTGAATCCTTCTTGTTGGATTGCACTTTGGTGAACAAAAATGTCCTTGTTGTCTTCTCCTGTGATAAATCCAAATCCTTTAGTAGAATTAAACCATTTAACTGTTCCGTTACTCATAATATCCTCCTCATTATTCCGCAGAATAACCGTACCACTGTACATTTTTATTTTTTGTGATAACTAATTAATTTAAGAGAATAAAATATTTTACAAAACTTTGATTCACTACCTTAATTACTTACTACTTTTTCAGTATACAACTTAAAAGTTATATTGTCAAGCATTTTTGATTAATAGTTTTTGTGTTTTATAAGTTTATTTTTTCATTTCTTTATGCTTTGCAGTCATAGATGTAACTGTTAATTTAAAAACTCTAGTTCTTGGAATTGCTTTTGGATTGAATTCAAAATGTTCCACGTGATATTTGTCAGTCATCACGGTCAACGCTCTGAATTTTTCCTCAGCATCTGTCACATATTCGACTACACCCTTGCCCATTATGCTCGAATAATTCATCGTGCAGTATCCTATTTCTCTATTGGAATACAAATCGTGATTGCAATCCATCTCAAAAGAAGCCTTGTTGTTCTTGTCGATTAGTTCGTATTTGTAGCCTTCCAATGCTCCATGAAAATACAAAACCAATTCATTGTCAATCACTTCGTATCCAAAATTAAGCGGCAAAATATACGGATATCCATCATCATCCACAAGCCCAAGCCTACATACATCACATTGATCAATTATCTTCAATTGTTCATCAAAACTTGTGATTTCACGATCTTTTCTTCGCATTTTATCTCCTTTTCTTTAACGATTTTAGATATTGTTTTTGTTCTGGTGTTATTCTGAAACTTTCCCTCGCTTTTTGAATGGTTTTATTGTGTGTCCAACTCTCCAGCAAATTATCTTCCAACACGAATATAACATCGTCCCATTGTTTTGCCAATGCTGTCGCTAAAAACCACGCAATCATCATATTTACATAGTATTCTTCGCTTCTGATATCAGTTGCTATTTTCAAATACTCTACCTTGAACTCATCATCCAAGAAATATTTCATCAAAAGACAAATAGCCACTCTAATGGTGTAAGGGTGAGATGATTTTGCCCATAATTTTATTTTGTCGATTAATTTGTCGGTGTTTTTTGTGAAAATTTTCGGCGAAATGCAATCGCACACCGCCCAATTATCGACAAACGGAAGAAATCTCTCCAAGTGATCTACACAATCGTCATAATTTTTCATGTTGGAAATCAAAATAGAATGAAGCATATTTTCTTCGTAATATGTGTGTGGCAAATCTTCCATGAAAATTTGTGCCTGTTTTTCATCTATTTTCTTGGCTAATTTTCTCAAATCAGGCATTCTAACTCCAATTATCGTTGACTTGTCGATATTAGGAATTAGTTTTGCTTGAAAATCACGATATTTAAAATCTTGTAGAGATTTAAGTTCATTAATTATTTTCATTTTTATTTCCAATCAAAGTATAAATCTTATAACCAACGCTTACAGTCATCAAAATTCCAAATACAAAAAGCTTTACTGCAACTGACGAATTTCCTTGTTTGAAATATCCGTAACCTGCCCAGTACAGCAAGACTGTGACGATAGTAGCAATTATCCAAAAAATCACCACTAATATTTTGTAAATTTTGTTGAGCGTCGGATTGTCTTTTCTATTTCTAAAAATTCTTTCGAATAATGCTATAAGTCCTACAACTATCAGCACGTAAATTATATTATAAACAAATTTATTCATGACATCATCCTTTTTGTAAAATTCTATGTACAGCAATTTATGTTTATATTATAATATGAATGGTGATTAAATGAAATACGTATTTTTGTTGAGTAGCAAGGCTGGAGCAGGCTCTTTTTCGGAGTTAGAACACTCAATCGTGAAGTGCTACTCAAGCAACAATTTGAAATATACAATAATAAAAACAGAACACAAAAACCACGCATCTGAAATCGTTCGAAAATACTGCGATTGTTCAGATGTTTTGTTGTATGTGTGTTCAGGTGATGGAACGTTAAACGAAGTCATAAATGAAATGAAGAAAACAAACGCAAAGTTCAGCGTCGGACTTATTCCTTCTGGAACGGCGAATGATTTCTCCAAGAATTTCGAATACTCAAATTTCAAAATCGAAAACACAATCAAACCTGTTATTGACGACATTGATTTGATCAAAGTCAACGACAGATATTGCGTGAATGTGCTTAGCTTTGGATTTGATACGGTGATTTTGAATTCTGCATATAATTTGTTGAAGAAGAATCCAAAACTCAGGGCAAATGCATATCCTATCGCAGTGTTGCAGAATTTATTTAAAATTCCTAAATACAAGTTGGAATCCACGACAAGTAACGGAGAAAATGGAGAAGTTAACTTGAAAGGATATTATCTGCTTGGCGCGATTTGCAACGGTGGATTCTACGGCGGAGGATTCAACCCTTCTCCTTATGCTAAACTTACTGATGGCGTGTTGGAATTGTGCTTGGCAGAAACAATGCCTTTGTACAAAATAATCCCGTTGATTTTCAAATACAAAAAAGGCGCTCATCTGTCACATCCTATGATACATTTTCAAAAATTGACTAAAGGATGTATCAAATTCGAAAAAGAATTGATAGTAAATGTCGACGGAGAAATCTTCACAACGAATTACTTGGATTTCAAAGTGGTGCCAAAAGCATTGCGATTCGCTAAAGTTTGCGATTATAGGATGAAGTAGAAATAGAATTTTGTCACGGATATTGTACAATATTCGTGACAAACAAAACATAACAAATCTTAACATTACTCATCAAAAAATCAGAGCTGTTATACAGCTCTGATTTTTGTGTGTTAATTGCTATTTACTTAATTACGCTTTCCAAGTCTGTTACAATTGGGCTTGGAACGAATTTCTTTCCACCTATTACTGTGATTTCTGTTATTGTTTCTTTAACATACTCTCTAATTGTTTCTGGTGATTTTTTTCTATTTACTAATAATATAGGTGATGATAATCTTCCTGCTACTGGTGATACTACTAATGCATCTGCAAATACTTCTCCACTTGCTACGAATGCTTTTTCAGACTTAAATAGTTTTTTAGCAATTTGTGCTGCTGTATCGTATCTACTTCTTCCTGCGATTCTTTCTGTGTTTTTCGGTAGGTCCTTTTTAACTTTTTCTGATACGGAGTTTACTCCTCCTGCTATTACTGTTTTGTTGATGTATTTGTTTAGAACTTTTGTAATTTGTGTATCAATAGTTGTTTTTTGTACTAGTAGTATTGGATATTCTTGTTGTGCTGCATATGCTCCTGCTGTTAATGCATCCGCAAAGTTTTCTCCACTTGCTATTATTGCAGTTTGTTTTGCAGATAGTTTTAAAAGTCTTTCTGCTATAGCTGCTGATGTTTCATACCTACTATGTCCAGCTATTCTTTCTATTTCTTTATCATATTGTCTTAATTCTTTTTCTACTTTAGTTGATATAGAATTTACTCCACCTACGATAATTATATTTGTTGCTTTTAATCTTTTTATTTCTGCTTTTACTGTTTTTTCTAATTCATTTTTGGATGTCAATAATATAGGCGCATTCAATTTTTTTGCTAATGGTGACGCTGTTAGTGAGTCAGGATATTCATCACTTCTAGCAATTATTACTGTGTTTGCTTTTTCGTAGTATTTTTTGGATACTTCTATTGCTGTATCTATTCTATTCCTTCCGGAAATTCTATTTTCTTCTGTTGGTTGTGGTTTCTCAGATGGTTGGTCTTCATCGTCTGTAAATCCTGTTTTTACGTTGATTCTTACCTCTACTATATCACCATTATGGCGTTGAATTTCTCCTGGTCTGCTTTCGTAATCATAAGTAATAGATTCCTTATCCTTATCCAACACAATTTTGTTTCCTACGAGTTTACCATTTTTTAAATTCTTTATTCTTTTTGGATTAGGCTTGCCTGGAAGTTTTGCCAAATCAATAAATCTATGGTTAATATCTGTGTAATAATTAAATGATTGCATATCTGCTACTAACCTGTCTAATTCTCTATTTTTAGTGGTATCCAATGATTGCAATCTATTGTTTCTTAGATTTAAATAATTCAATTTTTTATTATTATTGATATCTAATTTTTCTAATTCATTATCTGAGCAACTAAATTTATCAAGATTTACACAATCTTTCAAGTCTATGCTTTTTAGCTTATTTGAATCAACGTTAAGATTCGCTAAATTTTTACAATTTTTTAGGTTTATTTCTTTTAATTTATTATACCATAGTTCACCATATTCAAGTTTTGTATTATTGCTTAAATTTAATTTTTCTATATTTGTAAATTCAAGTCTTAATACAATAAGCTCATTATTATGGCTTAAATCTAGCTCTCTTAAACTATCATTTCCAGAAAAATGAATCTTTTCTAGCTTAGTATTTTTTGATGTATCAACATAATTAACTGAATATCCCAAAAATAGAGATTTGATTTCTGTAAAATATTCTAGCCCTTTTAAATTTTTTTCACCACTTTCCGCAAAAATAGATGTTACATAATTAATTTCATCTTTGCTAAATTTTCCATCTTTGTTTTTATCAAACTCTTTAATATTCTTTCTGAACTTAGCATCAGGAAAGTTTGTTTCATTGATTTCAACGTCTTGCCCTGCAGCAAATGATGAGTTGAATGAAAACGCTCCTATAATCAATGCAAATGCAAGGATTACTTTGGTCAACATACTAGATTTTTTCATAATTTCCCTCCGTTTTTTATTGACTTTCGCAATTTTATAATTGCAAAAGTCTTTTGGTTAACTATATTGTATTCCTTATATATATTTTTTGCAATGTTTTTATAAATCTTTTTTCTATTATTCCATTCTAAAAAACCAGAGCTGTATAAAACTCTGGTTTTTGTGTGTTATTATTTTATTGCTGCTTCCAAGTCTGTTACAATTGGGCTTGGAACGAATTTCTTTCCACCTATTACAGTAATTTCTGTTATTGTTTCTTTAACATACGCTCTAATTGTTTCTGGTGATTCTTTTCTATTTACTAATAATATAGGTGATGATAATCTTCCTGCTACTGGCGATACTACTAATGCATCTGCAAATACTTCTCCACTTGCTACGAATGCTTTTTCAGACTTAAATAGTTTTTTAGCAATTTGTGCTGCTGTATCGTATCTACTTCTTCCTGCGATTCTTTCTGTGTTTTTCGGTAGGTCCTTTTTAACTTTTTCTGATACGGAGTTTACTCCTCCTGCTATTACTGTTTTGTTGATGTATTTGTTTAGAACTTTTGTAATTTGTGTATCAATAGTTGTTTTTTGTACTAGTAGTATTGGATATTCTTGTTGTGCTGCATATGCTCCTGCTGTTAATGCATCCGCAAAGTTTTCTCCACTTGCTATTATTGCAGTTTGTTTTGCAGATAGTTTTAAAAGTCTTTCTGCTATAGCTGCTGATGTTTCATACCTACTATGTCCAGCTATTCTTTCTATTTCTTTATCATATTGTCTTAATTCTTTTTCTACTTTAGTTGATATAGAATTTACTCCACCTACGATAATTATATTTGTTGCTTTTAATCTTTTTATTTCTGCTTTTACTGTTTTTTCTAATTCATTTTTGGATGTCAATAATATAGGCGCATTCAATTTTTTTGCTAATGGTGACGCTGTTAGTGAGTCAGGATATTCATCACTTCTAGCAATTATTACTGTGTTTGCTTTTTCGTAGTATTTTTTGGATACTTCTATTGCTGTATCTATTCTATTCCTTCCGGAAATTCTATTTTCTTCTGTTGGTTGTGGTTTCTCAGATGGTTGGTCTTCATCGTCTGTAAATCCTGTTTTTACATTTATTTGTATCCTCAATAAATCTCCAAATTCACGTTGAATTTCTCCAGGTCTACTTTCGTAAGAATATCTTACAGATTCTTTACCTTTATCCAACACTATTTTATTTCCTACTAATTCTCCATTTTCTAGTTCCTTTATTCTTTTTGGATTAGGATTACCAGGAAGTTTTTCTAAATAAATAACCTTGTGATTAATACCTGTATAATAATCAAATGTTTGCAAATCCACTACAAAAAAACTTAATTCTCTATTTTTAGTAGTGTCTATCGCTTGTAATCTATTACTTCTAGCATTTATGCTTTGTAATTGTTTATTCTTACTAATATCTATTGTTTCTAGATTGTTATTTTCACAATCAAGATCCTTAAGATTTACGCAATCTGACAAATCTAATTCCTTTAACTCGTTATAAGTTAAGATTATTTTTTTTAAGTTCACACAATTTGTAAGATTAATTTCTTTTATTTTGTTATGCCATAAATTAACTTCTTCAAGTTTACTATTATTACTCAAATCTAATTTTGTAAGAGCATTATCTGATAAGTCTAATTCTTTTAACTCTGTGTTTTTACTTAAATCCAACTCTTTTAAATTTTTGTTAAGAGTGCAATAGATTTTCTCAAGTTTTGTATTTTTAGATAAATCAATATTTTTTACATTATCAGAAGCAGAAAATGATTTTATCTCAGTAAAATACTCAATACCTTTAAAGTTTTTTGGTGTATTTACAATTGTATTAATACTTGTTACCGATTTAATTTCTTCTTTGCTTAATTTTTCGTCTCGATTTTCATCAAATTCTTTTACATATTCCCTGAACTTAGCATCAGGAAAGTTTGTTTCATTGATTTCAACATCTTGCCCAGCAGCAAATGATGAGTTAAATGAAAACGCTCCTATAATCAATGCAAATGCAAGGATTACTTTGATTAACTTACTTGTTTTTTTCATAATTTCCCTCCGTTTTTATTAACTTTTGTGATTTCCTATTTACAAAAGTCTTTTGGTTAACTATATTGTATTCCTTATATATTTTTTTTGCAATATTTTTATGAATTATTTTTCTCCTATCAAAAAACTTCCAAGATCACTCCAACCTCAGAAGTTAACCCCATTTTAAACGACTATTTAACATCATAGTCGAATTCACTTATCGACCTTTTGCTGTCTATGTTTTGTTCTTTAAGAAATTCCATTTCTTTCAATCCTTTAGATTTTGCAACAACAGATTTTGGAAAAGACACGATTTCTTGATTTATTATGCTGATATTGTTGTTTACTATTCTCTTTGCGGCTGCTAATTGTTCATTTTCGTCGCTGATTTCGTCTTGAAGATTGATGAATTCTTGTGATGATTTGAGGTCAGGGTAGCTTTCTGCAAGTGCAAATATTTTGCTGATTTCACGGTCTTGGTTTTGTATTGCTGCGTTGAATTCTTTGATATTTGCATTTTGTCGAAGTTTAATTACATCCGAAAAAGTT
>OBJZ01000287.1_pt1 | contig 16834 bp, 11 predicted proteins | sample 1481641 | NCBI WGS metagenome assembly OBJZ01 (sample SAMN02364493, study PRJEB22542) | human gut metagenome | isolation source: fecal sample | host: premature infant | place: USA: Chicago, IL | collected 2012-01
CGGGTGGGGCCCCTCCGGGAGGGGCGGGCCGGCCCACAAACAACACAAGGATAGAGGGTATTTACTCAGAAGAAATAACCCATCTTTGGCCCCACACGATCCTGGGACACTATATAGACACCCGTGCAGGTGGCGAAATAAAGCCTACTCAGTCACGGTAACCAGGTGTGCGGACGAAAGACCGTGAACTCACCAGTCGTGAATGTTTACAATAGGCGGTGATGAGTTGGCAGAACATAAAGAACCACGTTCGCAAAGTATTCCGGCCGCAGGGACTTCAAGCACCCAGCGGGGTGAGCCTCCAGGAGGAGGAGTCGCAAATCCGCGCGGAGCAGGAGGAGATCGACTTTTTAAAACAGGAGGAGGCCCTCCTAACCGAACAATCGAAGGTAGTAATGCGGCTGGGGCACATGCTGCTTGCATGTGGAGCCAGCTCGTACCGAGTGAAGCTTTCGATGGCGCGCTTGGCTGCCGCCCTCGGAGTAAGGGAGCACCATGCTCAAGTTACTTTTGGCGAGATTAGCTCAACCGTATATGGACGCTTCAACTTTCGAACCGAGGTAGCTGAGCAACGTGCCTTTGGGACCAATGCAGCACAGCTAGACCGCCTGCGTGTCTTCGTGCAAAGGCTCAAACTCCACATGAGTGTCGAAGAGGCCAACCAGGCCCTCGACAAGATATCGGCGAACGGGCCCGAATATGGCACGGTTGCGAACATGCTTGCTTCGGGTATTTCCTGTGCCTGCTTCTGTTTTCTGAATAGAGGAGGCCTGATGGAGTGCATTCTGGCTGGTATCGCGGCCACTGCTGGGCAGGCTCTTCGTAAACAGATGATGATTCGCCATATGAATCACTTTGGAGTGTGGATGGCCTGTGGCGTTGTTTCCTCGACGGTTTACGTCGCCCTGGCAAGTCTATTTAATTTTTTGTTACCACACCTTGCTACAGCTAGCCAGATTGCGTCTTTGCCGGTTTGGTTTACAGGTACCGCGTCCGGATACCATGCTGGCATTGTCTCTGCGGTGCTTTTTCTGGTTCCCGGTTTTCCGCTCATAACTGCAATGCTCGATTTGGTGCGTACTGATCTGGCGGCAGGTATCAATCGCTCCGTCTACGTTCTGATGCTCGTGGTATCCGCTGGAGCCGCCGTTTGGCTTACCGCCCTCGCCTTCAACTGGGCGGTAGACCCGCCGGCTACCCCGCCGGTTTCCGGAGTATGGCTCTACCTTATTCGGATGGTTTGCTCCTTTGTTGCAGCATACGGGTTCGCAATGCTCTTCAATTGCACCCTCGAGGTGTCGTTCTGGGCCGCCCTAATTTGTGCGATCGTGAATCCGTTGCGTTTCTTCGGTGTAGACGAAGGCCTGCTGTGGCAGTTTGCCGTGGGCGTTGAGGCCTTTGCTATTGGGATGGGGGCGCACCTGGTATCGAGAATGACAAAGTACGCCTATTCTAGAGTCTCGCTTTCTGTACCCGCCGCAGTGCTAATGATTCCCGGGGTTCCACTTTATGCAGGCCTCACCCATATGAACCAGGGTAACTACACAGAAGCAATCTCTTCTGTGACAGAGGTGTGCATAGTGATCCTGGCTGTAGGTATAGGGCTCGCCTTGGCCCGGATGGTCACGGATCCAAACTGGCGCAAAGACGCCGAGCTGCGAAGGTTGCAGCCCGGCGCTGAAAATGCCAGCACCTACGTTATGCGCTAGCTACATTCCACCTAGGATTTGGGCTACCAGGATCTTACCGATCATAGCCATGGGGTAGATCATTGCGTAGCCCAAAGCCACACGTGGATCCATCCCGGTGCGGGAATTAGCAAAGCCCAAGATAGCCGGCTGAGTTTGGGCACCGCCCAAGAAACCAGCTAGTCGAGTGCCGCCCATCTTCCAACCCCAGCGCATGGAGGCGTACAGGCCGCCGCCTACCATGGTAGTTATTAGGGCCCCGAGCAGCAGGATCTTCCACCAATGGCCCCCGGTGAAGGCTCCTGCGATTTGCCCACCTGCGTTTGTGCCCGCTTGTGCCAGGAATATCAGTAGCCCGAGCTCAGATAGCACTTGGCAGGCAGTGTATGGCATTGCGGTGACGAATTTGCCAACTCTGCCTATCTTTCCCATGATCAGGCCAACCACTAGCGTGCCAGCTGCCGAACCAATTGAGAAGACTTCCCCTGTAGGAGTAAAAATTGGTAGCTCGCCCAGCAAAACTCCGGCAGCCATACCAAGTCCGAGGGCAATTGGATTGATGTCGGATAGGCCTCTTGTGGAATCGCCAAAGAATTTCGTCACCTCGCGCATGCGCGAGGTAGGGGCTACAACTCGGACCCTGTCACCTTGTTGCAGCACTAGGTTTGGCTCGCCGATCATGTCTACGTCGCCGCGGCGCACCCGCGAGACGGTGGCTGAAAAACGGCGAGGCATTTCTAACTCGTCCACTGTAAGACCCGCTAACTTAGGATCCGAAAGCGTGATGCGTCTGAAATCTAGATGTGAGCGGTCATCTATCAACGAGTGGGAAGAACCGTGCCCTAGCGAGGAGACAACCTTGTTCACCAAATCGACCGGGCCTACCACGGTAACTAGGTCATTCCTGTGTAGGGCATCGGAGCTGGCTGGTCGCATAACCGGGCCCAATTCTCCCCTGCGAATCCTAGAAAAGGTGATTTTTTCGCCGTACTTTTCGATAATGTCCCCGACTAGAGGCTGATCGTCGCGCTCTACCCGAATGGTGCGGTTAGCTACTGGGGAAGGGATGTCCTTATCTGTTTTCCTATAGGCTAGCGCTGCCCCGGAGCAGGCAAGCATGCCCACCACACCGAATATGTACGCAATGGAGTAGCCGATGGTGGCTAAGGCCTCGTTGCCAGAAGATACCCCCGCTGCCGAGAGAGCGGGGGTGTTAGTGAGAGCCCCGGCAAACGTACCCGCAACTAGGGCGATATCCATGCCGAAGATATGTACACCCACCAGATAGGCCGTAGTGCCAGCAAGCCCAATTACCACGAGGTATGTGAGGATGGGGCCCAAAGACTTCTTCAGCCCGGCAAAGAAGTTAGGGCCGGAGTTGATTCCGATCGCGAAGGCGAACAGGGCTAGGCCAAATATACCCAGTAGGTGGTCCACCTTTAGTTCCACCCCGTAGGCGTTAGCCCATGCGGACAGGCCGATTGCCACAAAGAGCACGGCAGCCGCTCCGAGCCCGATTCCTTTTATTTTTACGTGGCCGAATGTCATTCCGACCCCAACGAGGATAAACAGCAAGAGCACGCCATTGCCGGCGAGATACTGAAATACTGTTGCCACGAAACCTTACCTTTCCGAAACTGTCTCTTCCCTCACTATCTCATCAAAGAGTCCGATTGTGCTTATCCGATGGTCCTACCAGCTACTTTGCTGGAAATGGATGAAGAGGAGCACTTCGGTTGTTTGGGAAATATTCTTCGCAACTGAAGACACTTGGTGATCTTACTAGCGCTGCTGCCTTGCTACTGCGCAAATGCGCAGATAAATTTTATTACGCCTTGTGTATCAAATAATGACGGTAAGCATCCCATAAAGTGGAATATGTCTTAGGGTTGTGGCATGTCAAAGCGGATGAACCTAGCTGTTATACCTGGCGACGGGATTGGCCCTGAAGTAGTTGCAGAAGGGGTGCGGGTTTTGCGCGCCGCCATAGAAGGGCAAGAACTTGAGCTGAGCCTAACCTACTACGATCTTGGAGCCGCGCATTATCATGCCAGCGGCGAGGTACTCAATGACGATACACTCGCGCAAATTCGGGCTAGCGACGCTATATTTCTGGGGGCGGTGGGTGACCCTAGCGTGCCCGCCGGTCTGCTCGAACGCGGTCTACTTTTGAAATTGCGATTCGCCCTCGACCACAGTGTGAATATTCGACCAGCCCGTACTTACCCCGGTGTGAAGAATCCGCTTTCCAAAGCGAAGGACGCTGACTTTGTGGTGGTACGCGAAGGTACAGAAGGACTCTATTGTGGCAACGGCGGCACGCTGCGAAAGGGCACTGGGCAGGAGATTGCCACAGAAACGTCAGTTAATACGGCCTTTGGCGTTGAGCGCGTGGTGCAATATGCCTTCGCAAAAGCTGCACAGAGGAGGAAAAAATTGACGCTCGTGCACAAGCGGAACGTGCTGGTGCATGCAGGGGGGCTCTGGAGCAGAATTGTAGAGGAGGTAGGGTGCGACTATCCGCAGGTGCAGGTCGACTACTGCCACATAGATGCCGCGACCATCTACCTGGTTACCGCTCCAGAAAGGTTCGACGTAATCTGTACGGACAACCTGTTTGGAGATATCCTCACAGACGAGGCCGGAGCAATCACAGGTGGTATTGGGCTGGCGGCTTCAGGCAATATCAACGTTGAGGGAACGGCCCCCTCAATGTTTGAGCCCGTACACGGATCGGCTCCAGATATAGCAGGCAGGCAACTAGCTGATCCTAGAGCAGCAATACTTTCCACTGCTATGCTGCTGGAAAACCAAGGTTTTCTAGGGCTGGCTGCTACGGTACGGGTGGCCGTGGAGAAAGATTTGCAGGAAGGTACCCCAGGAAGGACTACCGCGCAAATAGGGGAGGCGGTAGCGAATCTAGTTCGCCAAGCGAGCCGAAAATAAAACTGAGTTAAATCGTTTTAGTGTAAAAGGAAAATAAAGAACGGAATACGAATGAGCGCCTATACTCCCACAGAATTGGAACTTGAAGCATCTAAAGAACTGCCTCCTGCAGATCAACTAGCCGGCAGATTTCCTATAGCGCACCCCGCTAAAAGGGCGAGTGACGCCGAATATGAGCGCATTATGTCAACGCTTGCTTTTGGGCGCGACTTCACAGATTACATGGCCGTTGCAGACTGGAATCGTGAGGTCGGCTGGCACAATTTGCGATTAGAACCATTCGGTCCCATAACTCTTTCTCCGGCGGCAGCCGTGTTGCACTACGGGCAAGAAATCTTTGAAGGGCTCAAAGCCTACCGGCACGTCGATGGATCAATTACTAGTTTCCGTCCTCGCTACAATGCTGCCCGCCTGAACGCTTCCGCTAGGCGCCTGGCATTGCCTGAATTGGACGAGGAAGTATTCATGTCCGCTGTAGTGGATCTGGTTCGGGCGGACCGGCGTTGGGTACCCGCTGAGCAGGGCACCTCGCTGTATCTACGCCCCTTCATGATTGCTACAGAAGCATTTTTGGGCGTGCACTCGGCAGGGCAAGTTTCCTTTTACCTCATTGCTTCTCCTTCGGGAAGCTACTTCAAAGGTGCGGATAAAGGCGTGCGCATCTGGGTGGACAAAAAGTACCACCGTGCCGGCCCCGGGGGAACGGGGATGGCCAAATGCGGCGGAAACTATGCGGCCTCTTTGCTACCCCAAAACCTGGCCGCAGAAAAAGGCTACGCTCAAGTGTGCTTTCTAGATACAACCCAGACTTACCTAGAAGAGCTCGGGGGAATGAACGTGTTTGTGGTACGCAAAGACGGTTCGGTAATTACCCCTAGGCTCACTGGCGTTATTTTGGAGGGCAATACCCGATCCGCTATATGCCAGATTTTGCGCGACGAAGGCGTTGGTGTAAAAGAGCAGGATATTGCTCTCACGGATCTGCTTGCCGACATAGACTCTGGCGCAGTCACCGAGATATTCGCCTGCGGCACCGCGGCGGTGATTACCCCTATTACGGGCCTGGGCAGCGACGATTTCCAGGTCGAACTACCCATAGGGGAGCAAACTGAACGGTTAGCATCGAAACTGACCGACATTCAGAATGGGGTCGTGGCAGACCCCTACGGATGGACCTACAAGATTTGCGACTAAAGGAAACAATGAGCAAGATCAAGACAACTCACGTAGGCTCGCTCCCGCGCACCCCGCAACTGTTAGCGGCGAATAAACGGCGCTCGCAGGGCACAATTTCTGACGAAGAATTTTCGGCTATCCTGACGGAGTCTGTAAAGCAGGTAGTAGCTAGGCAGAAGCAGATTGGTATCGACATTGTAAACGAGGGCGAATACGGCCATATCACCTCCGGTGCGGTAGACTACGGGGCCTGGTGGAACTATTCGTTCTCGCGCCTGGGTGGGCTAACGATGACAGACGAAGACAGATGGGCTGCAGCGGAGGTGGTGCGTTCTACACCTGGAAACATAAAGCTCACCTCGTTTCCTGACCGCCGCGATCGCGCGAGGTTCAAGCAGGCCTACGAGGATCCCGACTCGGGGATTTTGGGAGGCCGGGCGGCGGTAGGCAACCCGAAGATCACAGGCGAGATCACCTATATTGGGGCTTCGCAGGTAGGTGCAGATATTGATCTGCTAGCCGGAGCAATGAAGCAGAACGATCTTGCCGAGGGATTTATAGCAGCTCTCTCGCCCGGATCGGCTGCACGTATAAAGAACGAGTACTACGCGAGCGACGCTGACGTTGTGCGCGCTTGCGCGCAGGCCATGGCACACGAGTACAAAGCTATAACTGACGCCGGGTTTACAGTGCAGCTGGATGCCCCAGATTTGGCTGAGTCCTGGGACCAGATCAATCCGGAACCTTCCATTAGCGATTACCAAAAGTGGTTGCAGATTAGAATTGACGCATTAAATGAGGCTTTGGTGGGCATAGATCCTGCCAAGGTGCGTCTGCACATTTGCTGGGGATCTTGGCATGGCCCGCACACCACAGACATTCCGTTTGAGGCGATTATTGAACAGTGCCTGCAGGTCAATGCCGGCGAGTTCAGCTTTGAAGGATCCTCCCCTCGGCACGCGCACGAGTGGAAGATTTGGAAGAAGTACCCGTTGCCGGCGGGCCGAAAGATCGTTCCAGGCGTAGTTTGCCACTCTACCAACGTGGTTGAGCACCCCGAACTCGTAGCTGACCGCATCGTCCGTTTTGCCGAGGTCGTGGGCCCCGAGAACGTAATTGCCTCGACCGACTGCGGGCTCGGAGGCAGAGTTCACGAGCAGATTGCCTGGGCAAAGCTCGAGGCGCTCACTGCTGGGGCCGCACTAGCTAGCAAGCGGCTCTTCTAAGGGAGTGACGCCCTCTTTTATAAGGCCGAATATGTAAGAATCCGTCAGGGCTTCCCACGAGGCCTCGATCATGTTGGTGCCAACGCCAACTGTGGTCCAGGTGCCCGTGGGGCCCGCGGCTTCCAGTAGCACCCGAACGGTGGAATCAGAGCCGTGGTCCTCGTCTAGTATGCGCACTTTAAAGTCGATTAGTCTGAACTTTTTCACCGCAGGGTAGAGCTTTGACAGAGCCGACACGAAGGCGTGATCCAGGGCGTTTACTGGGCCGTTTCCTGCGCGAGTACGGCAGACGCGTTTGCCTGCCGCTACAAGTTCTACAGTGGCCTCTGCCGAAGAATCGGTGGGTTCGGCGGACACTGTCCGCCCCTTTACTAGGCTGCGCCAAGTCTCTACTTTGAAATAGCTCGGCAACATCTGATTGATTTGCCGGGTCAGCAGCTCGAATGAAGCATCTGCCCCGTCGTAGCTGTAGCCGGCTGCCTCCCGCTTTTTTACCGTCGTGGTGATTTCGGCTAACAGTGAGGGCGAAAGGGCGGTAAGGCCGAGTTCTGCCGCTTTCATTTCGACAAGGGCTCTGCCGGACATTTCTGAAACCAACATTCGCCTGCAGTTGCCCACTTCTGAGGGGCTAATGTGCTGGTAAAGTGCCGAGTCACGCTTTATGGCGGAGGCATGTAGGCCCCCTTTGTGCGCGAATGCGGAGGATCCCACATAGGGGTCGCGGGCAAATGGCGAGATATTAGTGATCTCGGAAATCTGGTGTGACAGGTGGGTGAGTTCGCTCAGCTTTTGTGGATCCGGCAGAACCTTTAGGCCTAACTTCAATTCTAGATTTGCCACCGTGGTGAACAAGTTGGAGTTTCCGGTGCGTTCACCGTAGCCGTTGGCCGTAACTTGCACCTGGCGGGCCCCGGCCTGCACAGCTAGTATCGCGTTGGCGTTCGCGCACCCAGAATCGTTGTGGGCATGAATTCCCACGCAGGTACCGAAAGAGCGCACCAGCCGGGCGATGCCAGCGTATACACCGTCTGGAAGCGTTCCGCCATTGGTATCACAGGCAATGACGGTGTGGGCTCCGGCCTGCAGAGCGGTATCCGCCACTCGCAGAGCATGTTCGGAGCGAGCTAGGCCGTCAAAGAAATGTTCTAGATCTACCATCACAGTTTTGCCGCAAGAGACCAGGTACGAAACGGTGTCGGCTACCATCTGCAGATTCTGCTCTTCGGTGCAACGCAGGGCCTTCGCCACGTGCAGCGCGTCTGCTTTGGCGACCAGGGTGACAAAGGGGGCACAGGTGTTTGCCAGCGCCAGAACCTGACTGTCCTGGGAGGGAACGCCCTCGGGCTTTACCGTGGAACCAAAAGCTACCAATTTCGCATTTTTTAGCTTCAAAGAACCTGCTTGGGCGAAAAATTCGCTATCTTTTGGCCCTGCGCCGGGCCAACCGCCTTCGATATAGGTAACCCCGAAATCATCTAGAAGGCTTGTAAGTCGCAACTTATCGGGCACGGTTAGCGACATTCCCTCTTGCTGGGCGCCGTCGCGCAAGGTGGTGTCGTAAATGGCGATATTTGTGCGCTCCATAGGAACAAATCTATACGCAAACATTAAAAATGTGTCATTCGTGCATTGCTTTGCGTGAATTTGCGCAAATTAGTCTTCCGTTATTGACAACTCTCGGTTGGCAGTGTTCACCAAGTGGCCTGGGAGCGCCTATAAAGTTTTAGGTTCCTAAACTAGTGGAAAACTATTGGAAAAGGAGAGGAAATGGCGTATCCACTTCGTTCGCGAACCTCAACCCACGGGCGCAACATGGCAGGAGCCCGCTCGCTCTGGCGAGCAACCGGCATGACGGATGAGGATTTTGGAAAGCCGATTATTGCGATTGCCAATTCCTTCACCGAATTTGTTCCAGGTCATGTTCATCTGAAAGAAATGGGAGCGCTGGTCGCAAAATCTATAGCCGAGGCCGGAGGGGTTGCGAAAGAATTTAACACGATCGCAATTGACGATGGCATTGCCATGGGGCATACGGGCATGCTCTATTCGTTGCCCTCGCGCGAGCTAATTGCTGATTCTGTCGAATATATGGTCAATGCGCACTGCGCCGATGCGTTAGTATGTATTTCTAATTGCGACAAAATCACTCCGGGAATGCTGCTGGCAGCAATGCGTCTAAACATTCCCACAATATTTGTTTCTGGTGGTCCGATGGAGGCAGGCAAAAACATTCCTGCCGAAGCCATAGTGGGAACTACGCATACCAACAAGGGCAGCCTGATCACAGTTATGGCGGCTACCGCTGACGACCGCTTGGACAACGCCACGTTGCAGCAGGTCGAGAAATTGGCCTGTCCTACCTGCGGGTCCTGCTCTGGCATGTTTACCGCCAATTCGATGAATTGTTTGACTGAAGCGCTGGGGCTGTCCCTTCCTGGCAATGGTTCTACTTTGGCTACTCACGCATTCCGCAGGGGGTTGTTCCAAGAGGCGGGAAAGCTGGTTGTTGAGCTCGCTAAACGCTATTACCAGCAGGAGGATGAATCTGTTCTGCCGCGCCAAATAGCTAGCCGGGAGGCTTTCCTGAATGCGATGAGCATGGATATGGCAATGGGCGGATCTTCAAATACTGTCTTGCACCTACTAGCTGTTGCCCAGGAGGCGGGGACGAACTTTACGTTGGAAGATATTGCCCGCCTTGGGTCTACTGTGCCATGTTTGGCCAAGGTTGCTCCAAACCACGTCGATTACCATATGGAGGACGTCCACCGGGCTGGGGGCGTGCCTGCCATTTTGGGTGAGCTCGAGCGCGCCGGTCTTTTGCACCACGATGTACACAGCGTGCACAGCCCCGATCTGGATTCGTGGTTGGCTAAGTGGGATATTCGTAACCCCCACGCCAGCACGGAAGCTAAACGCCTGTTTTCTGCAGCACCCGGTGGGGTGCGCACCACCGTCCCTTTCTCTACCACTAACCAGTGGTCCGAGCTGGATACCGACGCCGAAAATGGCTGCATCAGATCCGTATCACACGCCTACACAAAAAATGGTGGGCTCACAGTGTTGAAGGGGAATTTAGCCCCCGAGGGCGCAATCGTCAAGGCCGCGGGCATAGATCCAGAGCTTTTCCATTTTGAGGGCGAGGCCATAGTGATGGAGTCCCAAGAAGAAGCCATCCAGAAGATCTTGGACAAGACCGTCCGCGCTGGGCACGTGGTAGTTATTCGCTACGAGGGCCCTGCAGGAGGGCCGGGAATGCAGGAAATGCTATATCCGACCTCGTTCTTAAAAGGCAGGGGTTTGGGAAAGAAATGTGCACTCATTACCGACGGCCGTTTTTCCGGGGGAACTTCGGGGATATCGATTGGCCACATTTCGCCTGAAGCTGCCGATGGAGGACTTATAGGGCTGATCGAGGACGGCGACAAGATCATTATCGACGTCAACCGTGAGGAGCTCACTTTGGATGTGCCTGCCGCCGAGTTGGAGCGTAGACGTGGGGCGATGGAAAAACGCTCCCACCCGTGGACGCCTCTAAACCGCGACCGCAAGGTGTCGGCGGCACTTCAGCTCTATGCAGCAACCGCCAGATCGGCCTCGCTTGGGGCGAGCAGAGATGTCTCACGCGTAGTGGGAAGGCAGCGGGCTTAGTTGTAGTGGCGGGCTCCGAAGATAGCGGTGCCAACCCGGACTCGGGTGGCGCCGTGGGCAATTGCCAGTTCCATGTCTTGGGTCATCCCCATAGAAAGGTCACTAGCTCCTTCGGTGCCCGCCTGCCCCGATGCGATAACCTCGTCACGAATCTGCCTCAATGCTTCGAAGGATTCAACCACTTTTGCTTCTTCGCTGGTGTGAGCTCCGATAGTCATAAAACCGCGCAGATTCAGCCCCGGGGCAGCTGCGGCAGCATAGGCCAGATCTGCCGCCTGCTCCTTAGAGCAGCCCGACTTAGTGTCCTCGCCCGAGGTATTTACCTGCACCCAGACGTCTAACCCGGAGGGGAACCGATCTGCAAAACGTCCTCCTGGGCGCACACGTTCCGATAGTTTGTTGACGAGTTTTTCGCGGTCGATAGTTTCGATTCCAGTTACGCAACCAAGCGCATTGTTGATCTTGTTCGACTGCAAATTGCCGATCATATTTACTTTCGCGTCTATTACTGTTGCTGCAATTGCCTCGGCGGTTGCCTGAGCCTCCTGTACTTTGTTTTGCCCGAGTAACACGGGCAAAGATAACTCGTGGAGAGCCACCACGGCCCCAGCGCAGGTAGCGGGAGATTGAGTCTTTATGGCCAGTTCCAGATCGACGTCGGAGCCCGCTCGGCCCGCTGCCTCGGCAGCTGCATCTATGCGCTCGCGTACTTTTGCAATAGATTTTTTCAGATCTTCCACGGTTAGCTTTGTCTCAGACATACTTCAATCATACTTACTCGGCACTTACGGAAACAGTGTGCACAATCGCAGTGGGAGAACCCTCGCGTGACGCCTGGTCGGAAGCATCCAGATCCGCCACGGCCCAGATTCGCCAGGGCAGTTCGCCCTCGGGATCCAAAATAATCTGCTGGGCAAGCCACAGGCGCCCCTCTAATGCGCGGCCGGCAAGGGGGGAATCCAAATCCATCCCCAACTCAACTAGATCGGCCTCGGTAGGGGCAGAAATAACTTTGAACAGGGTGGCCGAACGGGCATCCTGATCTGTGGCTATCCAGTCGTACTCGGCGTAGTAACGGTCGAGGACGTTGTTCCACCTGTCGGCATCCCAACCTGGATCGCCGAGGGCCAGTAACCCGTCCACATCCTCGCGGGCCATCAGCTCAACCCTCCTGAAAAGGGCTTTCCTAACAGCAGTTGTGAAGGCGTGCTTGTTTGCACTAAAGGACACGTTGCCGTCTGCATCCGCCCCAAAAGCCAATTCTTTGCCCACCGTGTCGGGAATCTCTTTGCGCTCACTGGTGCCCATCATCTCCCACTCTGCCAACAGCGAGGAGTCGACGGCGCGCACTAGGTCGCCCAACCACGTGACAATTGCGTCAAATTCCTCGTTGCGCGCGCTTTGCGGGACAATCTGGTACAACGCTCGGTAAGCGTCGGTCAGGTAGCGCAACACCACGCCCTCGGAACGAGCCAAGTCGTAGCGCGAAATCAACGCGGAAAAAGTATAGGCGTTTTCAACCATTTGCCGTACCACCGACTTGGGGGAAGGCTCGTTTCCTGCCACCCAGGGGTTCGTCTGCCTGAAAGTAGAAAAAGCCCCCTCCAGTAGCTCAGCTAGTGGGCGCGGCCAAGTGATCTGATCTAGGGCCTCCATCCGCTCGTCGTATTCGAGCCCTTCAGCTTTCATAGCTGCCATCGCCTGATCTCGGGCTACCTTGCGTTGGGCGTAAAGCAGAGGACGCGGATCTTCCAAAATCGATTCCACTACTGACACAACGTCCAATGCGTAGGTGTCCGAATCCGGATCTAGCAATTCCACCGCCGCCAAGGCGAACGGCGAAAGCGTTTGATTTAAAGCGAAAGAATCGGGCAATTCGCGAGTTAGCACCAATTTGCCGTCTTTCCACTCGACTACTTCTGCGGTGCGTAGAGAAGAATAAATCTGTCCGAGTGTGCGCAAATGGGGGTTGCGCTCGCGGGGCTTATCGTGGTTGTTCCTGGCTAGCCAGACGAGATGCTTGGCTGCATCTCGGCCGCCGGAAAGAACATTTAGGACCAGGGAATGAGTCATGGAAAATTGCGAGGTCAACGCCTCGGGTTGAGCTTCACGCAACCTGTCAAAAGTTCCCTCAGACCAGGATACGAAGCCCTCGGGTGCTTGTTTTAGCTTTGCCCGCCCGCCAGACTTTTTCCCGTTCACAACAGCGCCGGCGCGAGCCTTGATCTTGGCATTTTCTATTTCGTGTGCTGGCGCTTGCACTTCGACAAAGCCAATGGTATCGAATCCTGCGCGTCCAGCCCTACCCGCAATCTGGTGGAATTCGCGTGCCGAAAGATGCCGCGAGCGCCGGCCATCGAATTTAGTGAGTGACGTTAGTACTACGGTACGGATGGGTACGTTGATGCCGACTCCGAGGGTGTCGGTGCCGCAGATTGCCACCAGGAGTCCGTCTTGGGTGAGTTTTTCAACTAGGCGACGGTAGCGGGGAAGCATTCCCGCGTGGTGTACGCCGATTCCTGCGCGCAGAAGGGCCTTTAGGGTTTTGCCGAACCCTCCGCCGAAGGAAAAGCCCTTGATTGCCTGGGCTACTTTGTCGCGTTGTTCGCGCGAAACTTTTGAGGTGGCAGCGAGGGCGGTAGCCCGTTCTACGGCATCGCGTTGGGCAAAGTGTACTAGGTAGATTGGCCAGCGCCCTTGCTTCATAAGGCGGTCTACGAGGTCGGAGGTCTCGTCGTAGGTGTAGTTGAATTCGAGTGGGACTGGGCGGGCAGCGTTGTCGATTACGGCGACGGAGCGGCAGGTGCGCGCGGTTAGGTCTTTTTTGAAGAAATCGATGTTCCCTAAGGTTGCGGACATGAGTACCATTTGGGTTTTGGTCATCTCGAGTAGCGGTATCTGCCAGGCCCAGCCACGTTGATGATCGCCGTAGAAATGGAATTCGTCCATTATCGCAATGCCGCAGTCGATTGTCGCTCCGTCGGCGAGTGCCTGATTCGCCAGGATTTCGGCTGTGCAGGAGATGATCGGTGCCTCTGGGTTTAGCGATACGTCCCCGGTGATCATGCCGACATTGTCTGTGCCAAAAAGTGCGGCTAGGTCGAAAAATTTTTCCGAGACAAGTGCTTTTAGGGGCGCTGTGTAGTAGCTGCGCTGCCCACGCGAGAGGGCGACCAGGTGGCCGGCAAGGGCGATCATTGATTTGCCTGACCCGGTAGGGGTGGCGGCGATTACGTGTTCGTCAGCTGCAATTGCTAGGGCGGCGTCGAGTTGGTGGGGGTAGAGTTCGCGCCCGCCTTTTTTAGCCCAAGCGGCGAACGCCTCGATCACGGCGGTAGGGTCGGATATTTTTCCGGCGTCTTCTAAATCGTCTAGAAGGAGGTTGAGTGCTGGTTCTTGAGCCATAGTGTTACTGCCCCCGGTATTCGTGGGCAAGGACCTCCTTGATGAGTTCGCTGTGTTCGGGAATGAGGGTGGTTAGCAGTAGCTCGAAGAACTTCAAAGTATTGACCTTTGTGCAGATCAACCCATTTTGTTCCAGTGCGGGGAAGCGCTTTTTTCTGGCTACCTGGGAACGCCCTCGGCAGATTCCGTCCAAACATATTTGGACGTTGGCGCTTTCTGTTTGCACTAGGGAATCGTCGATTAGTTTGGCTATTGCGAGCACGTCGCAAAGTTCTGCGCCTAGAGCTTTCTGACTTTCCCAGTAAAAGTCGGCGTATTGCCGTGTTATCTGGTACAAGAAGTTGGCGTTTTTGTGGTCTTTGAGCCGGCGTAACAGTTCACGGGTGCCGGCCGTGAGGAAGGCTTGGGCTGTGGCATCTAGACCAACTAGGGTTACTTTTTTAAAACCGGCCCTCATTACTATGTCGGCTGCCTCTGGGTCAAACCAGAAGTTGAATTCTGCCGAGGGCGTTACGTTACCCGGCCCCTCGGCGCCGCCCATGATTAGCACTTCAGGTACGCGTTCTACCAGGGTAGGATCCAGTTTTAGGGCTTTTGCAATATTTGTTAGTGGGCCAATGGGAACGAGCGTTATTTCGCCTGGATGCGCCCGGGTGTGTTCGACGATGAAGCGTGGGGCATCCGTGCCTGCAACTTTTTTGCCGGCTGGGTCTAGCGGGAAGTATCCGGTGCCAGAATCGCCGTGAGTGTCGTCTGCGTATTGGGTGGCGGGCCCGGCAAGGGGGGTGGCAGAGCCTTGGTGTACAGGGATCTGGCTAGCGTTTGCGAAGTTTAGGATTCCGAGGGCGTTCGCGGTGGTTTTCGAGAGCGGCACGTTGCCCCCGACAGTGGTCAGTGCGTCAACGCAAACTTTGGGGTGTAGGCAAGCTAGCAGGATCGCGATTGAGTCGTCGATTCCGGGATCAGTGTCAATAATTACGTGGCGCATGACCTTATCCTTTCTGTTTCCTCCTCAGTCTAGCGCCGCTATGGGGGCGGCTTCTGCCGCAATGTGGCCGGTTCGGAAGCAGACGCGAAAATCTGCAAAGATAGGTGGAGTATTTCCCGCTTTGGAGGTTTCGATGGAGTCGCTTGCCCAGGCTATTTTGACAGTTGCAGATTGGATTACCCTGCACATAACCATGTGGGTGCTTTTAGGGGTAGGTATTTTCTTGACTGTCATTTCCAGGGGAATGCAGTTTAGGCATTTGGGCAAGATGTTCAGGACGGTGCTCAATTCCCGTTCTGATGCCAAGGGTGGGATTTCTTCGTTTCAGGCCTTTACAATTTCGCTTGCCGCCAGGGTGGGGGTAGGCAATGTGTTCGGGGTGGCCGCAGCTTTGTTGATGGGCGGGCCCGGGGCAGTGTTTTGGATGTGGGTTGTAGCTTTGGTGGGAATGGCCACCTCGTTTTTTGAGTCTACGCTAGCTCAGCTCTATAAGGTTCGCGGGGCCGACGGCACTTTTAGAGGCGGGCCCGCCTACTACATGTGGAAGGGCGTGGGGTCTAAGGTCTATGGTTCGGTTTTTGCGATCATTGCTATTGTCACCTGTGGGGTTGTGATTACCTCGGTGCAGTCGAACGCTATTGCTTCTACGATCTTGTGGACTATCCCGCAGGCTAACAAGTGGATTATTGCGGCGCTGATTTTTGCTTTTGCAGGGCCGATTATCTTGGGAGGGATTCGCTCCGTCGCGCGCGTGACTGAATGGATGGCTCCTATTATGGCTACGGTTTATGTCATTATCGCCTTCGTGATTTGCCTGCTAAACCTGCCCCAAATCCCGGCTCTAATAGGCCAGATCGTGCAGTCGGCTTTCAGCGGTGCTGCCCTGGGGGGCGGGGTAGGGGGCGGTCTGATGGCCGCTATTATCAACGGTACTAAGCGCGGTTTGTTCTCGAACGAGGCCGGTCAGGGAACTGCCCCGAATGCGGCTGCTACCGCGACGGTATCCCACCCGGTAAAGCAGGGTTTCATTCAGGCCCTAGGGGTGTTTGTGGACACGATTATCGTGTGTTCGGCAACCGCTTTCATTATTCTTTTGGCCGGCCCTAAGGTGTGGGGGAAAGAGGGCGTAGATCCTTCGAACCTTACGGCCTACGCGGTGGCAGATCAGATTGGGCAGTGGGCAATGGTGCCTATGGCGTTGATGATCTTTGTACTGGCGTTTTCGTCGGTCATTGCCGCCTACGTTTATTCGGAAGTGAACATGTCCTTTGTTACTAATGCCAAGTGGGCGCGCGTGCTCGTTCGCGTTGTTTGCGTTGCGTCTGCTTGCATGGGGGCGGTGGTTTCACTGCCGTTGCTGTGGAATTCGGTAGATATTGCCATGGCGATCATGACCGTGACTAACCTGGTGGCGATTGCGTTGCTGTGGAAGTGGGTTGCAGGAGCCTTGAAAGATTACGAAGTTCAGATTGGGGCCGGAGTGGATCCTCAATTTGTTGCCACCGACAACAAATTCCTTCCGGGGCGCCTGCCATCTGATGTGTGGGATCGCCGCTAGGGGCCAGCGCATTCGCAGCCTGTACTCCCGCCGCCAGTTTGCTTTGGCCATCCCAACAGTTACTACGTGCAAATACGCTAGCTAGTTCGATTGGGTGGGGGTCAGTAGGTTATTAGTGCTGATAGGGCGAATATTGCCCCTATCTCGTAGGTGAGGAGGAAGCTTACCCCAACTGTCACGTCCTTAGTGAAGTGGT
>OBJZ01000288.1_pt1 | contig 16773 bp, 14 predicted proteins | sample 1481641 | NCBI WGS metagenome assembly OBJZ01 (sample SAMN02364493, study PRJEB22542) | human gut metagenome | isolation source: fecal sample | host: premature infant | place: USA: Chicago, IL | collected 2012-01
GGGCTAGGAATCTAAACCCTACGTTTGTGGCGGAATAGCCCGGCATACCGCCGCAAACGTTGGGCACAGAATCGGAGGGGAGGCCCTGGGGCTGCGATCTTATACGTGGTAGCCGTCGGCCCATGCCCCTGCAGATTCAGCAAACAGCACTCGTTCACCAAGCCGTAACCGTGTCCACCCCGAAGTGCAAAGTTGTGGGCGTACCTTGGGCTGCTTCCCCTTTTCCCATGCCCGCATCTCCGTGAGGATCATTCATGCGCCTTTTCCCCCGCCGTGCCCTGCTGACGGGCGCGAGCCTGGCCACAGCCAGCGCCCTTGCCCTTTCCGCGGCAGCGCCCGCGCTCGCGGCCGTGAACGACGACGGTTCGAAGACCATTACCGTCGCAACGTTCACCGACCTCCACGGGCATCTAGAACGAGTCCCGAACGTTGCCTACCAGATTGAACAGATCAAGGCGGAGAACCCAGGCGACACGATTGTCGCGTCCAACGGCGACTCGGTGGGGGGTAGCGCCTACATTTCGTCGGTCCAGAAGGACGAACCTACCATCGAAGCGCTCAACGCGATGGGCCTTCAGGTGTCCTCGGCCGGCAATCACGAGTTCGACAAGGGGTACAAAGAAGACATGGCGGCAGGTGCGCGCCTGAACAAGGAATCGAATTTCCCGTACCTCGCAGCGAACCTCACCGGGGCCGATCCCGAAGCGATCCCGCCGTACACGATCATCGACACGGAATCAGGCGTGAAGGTCGGTTTCATCGGTACCGCGCCCATTTCCTCGCCGAAGGATATTTCGGTGGACTCCTTCACGAACCAGGGGCTAGCGGTCACTGACCCCGTTGCCGCTGTCGACAAGTACGCGGCGCAGCTCAAGGATGGCGACGAGTCCAACGGCGAAGCCGACGTCGTCATCGCCCTCGTGCACGATGATGCTGACATTGCGGCGAAGGTTGGCAAGAACGTTGATGCCGCGGTGGGTGGCCACAGCCACCGCAAGGCTGAGCTCGCAACGGCGAGCGGGGCTCCCGTAATTCAACCGGCAAACTTCGGCCAGCTTCTCGGCCGCTTCGACATCACCGTTGCTGCGGACGGCAAGGTGAGCGTGAAGGCGTCGATGAGCGAGGTTGCCGACATCGAGCAAACTCCCGATGCCCCTACGGAGCCTAAGGCGATGGACATCTACTCCAAAGCCGCCGCCTACGCCGAAAAGACAAACAAGACCCTCGCCGAAATCGAGGGCAAGGCACTCACCGCCCGCTCCTCGGGTGCCGAGTCCACGGCCGTCAACATGATTGCCGACGGTTTCCTTGCGTGGGGTAAGGACCAGAAGCAGGGCGCCGACCTCGGCTACCAGAACGCCGGCGGTACCCGCGCTGACCTCGATCCGAACCAGGACGGCAAGATCACCGTTGTCGAGTCGGGAACGGTGCAGCCATTCGGCAACACTTTGGGTACTGTCGAGATCACCGGTGCGCAGCTGATCGGGCTCGTCGAGGCGCAGTTTGGTACCGACGATGCCGGCAAGCCCCGCGTGAAGAATGCTGGCTTCAGCCGGAACCTTTCCTACACCTACGATCCCACGGCCCCCGAGGGATCGAAGGTGATGGACGTCCGTCTCGATGGCACACCGATCGATCCGAAGGCGACGTACACGGTCGCCACGACGTCGTACCTCCTTTCGAGCGTGTTCGGTGACGGTAAGAACCGCATCGACTCGACCGAGGTTGATCTCGATGCGTTCAATGCATGGCTAAAGAAGGTTTCCCCCTACAAGGTTGATCAGGGCCAGCGCGGAATCGGCTTCACGTCCTCCGCCAAATCGTTCAAGGCCGGCGACAAAGTTGAGGTGAGCCTGAGTTCACTGTCCATGACGGCCGACGAAGACAAGCCGACCGAAGCGGTGATGTACGACGACAAGGGCAATGAGGTTGGTCGCGGCCCGGTGGACAACACCCTTGACGGCAATGAGACAGGCAAGGCCACGTTCACCATTACGATCCCGAACTACACGGAATCCGGTACCTACGTCTACACCATCAAGGCTGGCGCGACGACCGGTTACGTGGCCCTTGTGTTCGACCGGGGTGGTATAGCGCCGGGTACCGGCAACGGTTCCGAGGACACCCCGGCGGATGATTCGGAAGGCGCGGGAGGCTCGGCCGGTGAGGAAGACCCGGGCGTGGGCGATTCCGACGGTACCCCCGCCGATGGTGAGGGCTCGGATGTTCCAGCGTCGGCGGGCGATGGAAGCGAGAGGGTTTCCGGTTCGACCGGTGCGCGCGGTACGGGCGCTTCGGCGCTCCCGCGCACAGGCGCTGAGTCGCTCGGTGTTGCTGGCGTTGCCTTCGCGGCTATCGCTGCGGGTGGTGTGCTCGTATCGCGGCGACGTGCAAGCCGCGCGTAGCTTGAGCTGACCTCTGATTTCGGGACTCGGATCCGGGCCTATGTGGCTTGGGTCCGAGTCTCGCGTTTTAAGCTGCTCGGGGCTGCGGGGCTGCGGGGCTGCGGGTCTGCAGGGCTGCATCCGAGCGGGCTAGGAATCTAAACCCTACGTTTGCGGCGTAATGAGACAGCATACCGCCGCAAACGTTGGGGCCAGAATCGAAGGAGGGGAGGGAGGCGGGGAGGTGAGGTGAGGCGAGGGGAAGGGAGGGGGACGGGGGAGGCGCGGCGAGGGGAGGCGAGGGACGGAGGTGTGCCGAGGCTGGGCCCCGTATCGCCGCAAACGCGCCGCCCTGCTCCGTTTGTCACGTTCCGCCGCGCGGCCCTTGGTAGGAGCAGGCAGGAGGCGATAATCTCCCACACGTTAAGGATTTTGCAGTCGCTGCATAATTTTTTGTGGCGGTGCACGGACGAAAAGGGGACCATGTCTACATCACTTCAGACTCACGTGGCGCGCGGCGACGCCCCCGTGGAATTCACCGGGCTCGATCGGGACGGCAAGCTCGTGTTCCTCGGCCTCATGCTCGGTATGTTTGTCGCGTCGATCTCGCAGACGATCGTCGGCCCCGCCATGCCGCGCATCGTCGCCGAACTCGGCGGCATGGAGCACTACAGCTGGATCGCGACCGCGGCCATGCTCGTCTCGGCGGTCGCGGTGCCGGTCGTCGGCAAGCTCTCCGACATGTACGGCCGCAAGACGTTCTATATCGCGGGCCTCGTCGTGTTCATGATCGGTTCGGCCCTGTCCGGCATGGCCACAAACTTCTGGTTCCTTGTGTTCTCGCGTGCCGTCCAGGGCCTCGGTATGGGCACGATCATGCCGCTCAGCCAGACGATCATCGGCGACATCATCCCGCCGCGCCAGCGCGGAAAGTATCAGGGCATCATGGGTGCCGTGTTCGGCGTGTCCTCGATCGCTGGTCCGCTTTTCGGAGGCTGGGTGACCGACAACTTCGGTTGGCGCTACCTGTTCTATCTCGCCCTTCCGCTCGGTGTCGCTGCCCTCGTGTTCCTCACAAAGTTCATGCGCCTGCCGCATACGGCAAGCGCTGGAAAGTTCGACCTCATTGGCGCGCTGACTCTCACGCCCGGCCTTGTCATCGGCCTGCTCGCCGTGTCGTGGGGCGGCAATACCTACGACTGGGACTCCTCGGTCATCATCACCATGTTCGTGGCCGCGGCAATCCTCCTTGCGCTTTTCGTGGTCGTCGAGATGCGAGCGGAGAACCCGCTCGTCCCGCTCCACATGCTCGCCGACTCCCGCATCTCCCTCTCGATCCTCGCGAGCTTCGCGATCGCGGTCGCAGTGTTTGGCGGAATCATCTACATCCCCGTGTTCGCACAAGGCGTCCTCGGGGTATCCGCAACGAATTCGGGCGCGATCCTCATCCCGCTCAACGTCGCCATGATCGTGACGTCGATTCTCATGGGCATCATGATCACCAAGTGGGGCCGCTACAAGGGACTCCTCGTTCTCGGCGGTATCGTCATGAGCGTCGGATACATCCTTCTTGCAGGCCTCGACTGGCAATCCTCGCAACTGCATCTCACGCTCGTCATGATCGTGATCGGCACGGGGCTCGGCATGTGTATGCAGACCTACACCCTCATTGTCCAAAACGCCGTCGCTCGTGAGGATCTCGGTGTTGCGACGTCTGCCGTGCAGTTCTTCCGTAACGTCGGTTCGACGATCGGCACCGCCGTTCTCGGCTCCGTCATGTCGGCGAATCTCATGCCAAAGATCCAGGCGCAGCTTCCGCCGCAGGTCGCTGCCGCAATGGGGAAGGTCGGCGGCGAGTCCGGCGGTAGTGCAGCGGCGATTCTTGACCCCTCGAAGCTCGAGGGCATTCCCGCCCCTATTGTCGAGGCCATTCGCCACGGCATGGGAGACGCCATGCAGGTTGTCTTCACGACGGCGGCCCCGTTCGCGGTTGTCGCCCTCGTGCTTTCCCTGTTCATCCGCCACACCGAGCTGCGCAGCACCAACTAGCGCCCGGCAATGGTGAGAGGGACCGCTTGACGGTCACCTCGAACGCGAAAATGCACCGCACGTCGATACGAGGAGGCGTGATTGACATGAGCGACATAGCCGCAACGGAGAAAGAGCAGGCGTCGGACCTGGCCGCCAGCCACGAGGGTCTGCGCGAGCGAAAGAAACGCGAATCGCGCGAAGCGATGCATCTTTCGGCGCTCGAGCTCGTGGCCGAGCACGGTCTTGCCCAGGTGACGGTCGATCAGATCGCGGAGAGGGCGGGGGTGTGCGCGCGCACGTTCTTCAACTATTGGGGTTCGAAGGAGGCGGCCGTGCTGGGCGTTGATCCCGAACAGAGCAGTCGTTTTGTGGACATTCTTGCCTCTCGCTCCGCGCAGGAGCCCGTTCGCGACTCCATTCGTGCGCTCCTTCGCATCCACGCTGATGACGCCTCTCGTCGCAGTGACACCCGCGAGCTCACACACCGCGTGCTTTCTCGCGAGCCGCAGCTGCTGCAAATCCTCACTGACCGCAATAGGGGAGTGAGCCGCGAACTCAGCGCGGTCATCGCCGAGCGTCTCACCCCGAGCATGGGGGCGGACGACGCGCGTGATGCAGCGGCGATTCACGTTGCCTGGGGATTCGCCATGGCTCGCAGCGTCTACGCTATTGCTGTGCGCCGCGATCTCTCGCTCGCGGACGCTCTGCCGATCGCTCTCGACTTTCTTGACTCAGGTCGCGTTCGCCTCTAACTGACCCACCGCGAAGGAGCTCCTACCTCATGGCCGACATCTCTCAGCCCGACACGAACGACCTCGTTGCCGCCTACGCGTTTGAGGAGCCGCGGATCCATCTCGGCGCGGTCGTCGACGGCGGCGAGCCGAACCCCGAAGCGCCGCTCTATATGCCGCTCGGAATGCTCAATAGGCACGGTTTGATTGCCGGCGCTACCGGCACCGGCAAAACAAAGACTTTGCAGCTCATCGCGGAGCAAATCGCGGCCGCCGGTACCTCCGTTTTCGTCGCGGATATGAAGGGCGACCTTTCCGGCATCGCTGTTCCCGGGCAGGCGTCGGAAAAACTCACCGAACGTGCGAAGGCTCGCGCCCAAGAGTGGGTATCTCGCGCTGGCACCACCGAATTCTTCTCACTGGGTGGACACGGTAAGGGCGTGCCGATTCGCACGACGGTTACCGAATTCGGGCCGGTTCTCCTCTCGAAGGTGCTGGGTCTCAACGAGACTCAAGAATCCTCCCTTTCGCTTATCTTTCACTACGCTGACCAGAGCGGCCTCGCCCTCCTCGACCTCAAGGATCTGCGCGCCCTCATCCAGTACCTCACGACCGATGGCAAGGATGAGCTCAAGAGCATCGGCGGTATTTCCACCGCGACCGCCGGCGTTATTCTGCGCAACCTCACCCAGTTCGAAAACTCCGGTGCAGACGTGTTTTTTGGAGAGCCGGCTTTCAACGTCGAGCATTTCCTCCGGAAAGATTCCGACGGTCGCGGGATCATCTCGTGTCTCGAACTTCCCGGCGTTGCCGAGCGGCCGGAAGTGTTTTCAACCTTCATGATGTGGATGCTCGCTGAGCTCTACCAGGTGCTGCCGGAAGTGGGCGATCTTCCCCAGCCGAAACTCGTGTTCTTCCTCGACGAGGCGCATCTGCTTTTCAAGGGCGCATCCAGTGCCTTTATCGACCAAGTCATCCAAACCGTGAGGCTTATTCGCTCCAAGGGCGTCGGCGTATTCTTCATTACCCAATCGCCCAAGGACATTCCCGCCGACGTTCTCGCGCAGCTCGGCAACCGCGTCCAGCACGCCTTGCGCGCCTTCACGCCCGATGACGCAAAGGCCATCAAGAAAGCAGTCGCCACCTACCCCACAACCGAGTACGACCTCGAAAAGCTCTTGACCTCCCTCGGCACGGGCGAAGCGGTCGTCACCGTCATGAACGAGAAGGGCGCGCCGAGCCCCGTGGCCTACGCCGCGATGCGCGCCCCCGAATCCTCGATGGAGCCCGCGCCGGAGGCCGAGATCGATCGGATCATCGCGTCCAGCCAGATCGCGGATCAATACAGCACTGTTGTGGACCGCGAAAGCGCGTACGAAATCCTCAAGGCGCGCGCGGAGGGTGGCCAGGTCGGTCAGGGGGAGTCCGACGGTTCCCCGGCAACCGTCGGAACTGAACAGCCCGGTGCAGGCGCAGCCCCCGCTGCGAAGGCGAAGCCCGCGAAGGAAGAGCCTGGATTGGTGGAGAAGATCGCGGGCAATAGCGCGGTTAAGAGTTTCTTCCGTTCGGCGGGGACGGTGCTCGGGCGTGAGATTACGCGTTCGCTGTTCGGGACGACTCGCAAGCGCCGCCGATAACGGGCGACTGGAGCGCTGGTGCCTACGAACGCATCGGCGGCGCCGGCGCTATGGGACGTCCCGGAAGCCTCGGCGCTCGCGCCTTACCCGCGCTGAATCGGCAGCGCTGAATCGGCACTAAACCCCCACAACCCCTATGCAATTCGAAAAGAGAGGGGAAGCGAAGGCCCCGGGATCCGAGAGGATCTCCGGGGCCTCGTGTGTAGGCAACCGTCGGAACCCGAGCGATTACGGGGCGGGCGTGAGCCCGAAACCCCCACAACCCCTATGCAATCCGAGGGAGGGGAGGGGTTACTTCTTGCCCTGGTTGGCGACGGCCTCTGCCGCCTTACGCGCGGCCTCCTCATCGAGGTAGCGACCACCCTTGGTGACAGGCTTGAAGTTTTCGTCGAGCTCGTAGACGAGCGGCTGGCCGGTCGGGATGTTGAGGCCGACGATGTCTTCGTCAGAGATGTCGTCGAGGTACTTCACGAGGGCGCGAAGCGAGTTGCCGTGCGCAGCCACGAGAACTGTCTTACCGGCGGCGAGGTCGGGCTTGATGCCCTCTTCCCAGTAGGGGAGGAAGCGCGCGATGACGTCCTTGAGGCACTCGGCCTTCGGAACCTCGGTGCCCTCGTAGCGGGGGTCGCCGTCCTGGCTGAACTCGCTGCCTTCCTCGATGGCGGGCGGCGGAACGTCGAACGAGCGGCGCCACAGCATGAACTGCTCGTCGCCATATTTGTCGCGGGTCTCGGCCTTGTCGAGGCCCTGGAGCGCGCCGTAGTGGCGCTCGTTGAGGCGCCAATCGCGCTTCACGGGGATCCAGTGGCGATCAGCGGCATCAAGCGCGAGGTTCGCGGTCATGATGGCGCGGCGCAGGAGCGACGTGTGCACAACGTCGGGAAGGATGCCCGATTCCTTGATGAGTTCGCCGCCATGAGTGGCTTCGCCGCGGCCCTTCTCCGAAAGAGGAACGTCGACCCAACCGGTGAACAGGTTCTTTTGATTCCATTCGCTCTCGCCGTGGCGGAGCAGTACCAGTGTGTATGTCATGCATCCACCCTACTCGGTCTCGATGAGTATCGTCATGGGACCATCGTTCGTGATGCTGACTTGCATGTGTGCACCGAATTCGCCCTCGTGCACGGTGAGGCCACGCTCGCGCACCCTGTCAATGACCTGCTGCACGAGTGGCTCCGCAAAGGGCCCGGGGGCAGCTTTATTCCAGCTCGGGCGGCGCCCCTTGCGCACGTCCGCGTACAGCGTGAACTGGGAAATGATCATGACGGGCGCGTTTTTATCGAGCGCGGATTCTTCATCGTCGAGGATGCGTAGCTCGCAGATCTTCCGCGCCATCGTCTCGACCGCGCTCTCGCCATCGTCGTGCGTGATACCAAGCAGCACTACGAGCCCCTCGCCCTCGAACTCGCCTGATGTGCGTCGGCGGCTGTTGTGAGCGTCGAGCACCTCGACTTTCGCTCCATTCACCTTCTGAACGATCGCGCGCATCAGCGCTCTCCTTCCTCGTTGGTCTTCGCTGGAGGATCCTCGGCAGCGTCGGCGCGGTGAGTATTACGCCGCACGGGTTCCGACGGTTGCGCCGCCTCCATCGACTTTAGGAACGCGTGGCGTGCGGGGCGCACGTGAGGGCGTCGCCGCATTCCCGGCACGTAGACGGGGGTGGGCGGGGACATCGTGATGCCCGCGCGCCCGAAGTGTTCGTGGGGCTGTTCGTTGGCGCCACCGAGCGCGAGTTCCATTTGCTGACCGGACAGCTCGGGAATCGGCGGGAGCGGAATCGTCGGATCCTGCTCGAAGTGGGCGGCGCCGTGGGCGAACGAGGTGTCGGCGCTCGGAACGGACGGCACGATGATCGGCGACGGCGAGGGGGCCTGTGCCGGTTGTTCGGCTGGCGCGCCATCGGCGTCGCCCGCCGGAGCACTCGTCGCCTCGGCATTCGTCGTGGCATCCGTGCGGGGCCGGGTGGCGTCGGATCCGGAAATGAGCCCGCCCGGCATGGGCCCCACGTAGTGCGGCCCGTACTCGGCGACCTGCACCCACGTTTCGGCAACGCGAACCATCGCTTCCGTGGCGCGCTCCCAATCGGGCTCCTGCTGGCGGTGCGGGCCCGTTGCGAGGGAAAGAACCACGCCGGCGGCGCGCAATGCGAGTTCTTGCGGATCAACGCGGTTCGCGAAAACGGGATACCACGTGCGAATCGCCTCCGCGACCCGTTCGTGAATGTCGAGCGTCAGGCGACCCTGATTCGCGTAGTCGCCAAGCACGGAGAGGTGGGCGCACAGGCACGCGAGGTCGTCGGCGCGGCGGCCCGGACCAACCCCGTCAATGTCGAGGACGCCAACGACGCGGGAATTGTCCACGAACACTTGCGCCTCGTAAAAGTCGCCGTGGACGACTTCGGTGGGCTCGAGGCCAATGCGACGCTCGACGTCGGCGAGGCCCAGCTCGATGCGGTACACGAGGACATCGAGGCGGTCTTTGAGGGAGGGGAGGCTCGAGGCGACAACGCCAGCGTAAAACTCGGCGGAATCGGTCCACGGCGGGCGCACGGGCTGATCCATCAGGGAAGCGGGGAGGCGGTCGAGCATCGCGACGAGATCCTCGGCGTGGCACGCGCGCTCGCCCTCTTCGATCACCGCCTTCGCGAGAACCGTGCCGGGCAACTCGGCGAGCACGACGAGGCCGTCCGTCGAGCCGAGAACGGCGGGGACCGGAACGCCTACCTCGAGCAGGCTGTGGTGGAGGTTGACGACGCTCGAGGTCGTGTGCGGCTGGAACACCTTGAGGAACACGTTGCGGTCGGCGAGGGTGGCCTTGAGCACAGCGCGGCGACCGGGGCGGTAGCTCACAACCTCAACCGGCACGGGGGTGCCCTCCGCAAAGCCCGTGGCAACACCGAGCCGAGCGAGGGTTTCGTGGAGAACATCCGGGTAGCACACCTGCGGGAGCATCGGCAGCCACGGGTCGTGGGGGTAGCGCCACACGCGCACGTTCATGTCGCCGTCGGTCATCACGAGGGACTGCTCGGGGGCGAGCACGTTCTTTTCCTGCTCACCGATGTGGGCGCTCACGCCGAAGAGCTCATCGCGAGGTTCAGCCTCGGCGCCGTCAAGCTCCACCCAGCGCACCTTCGTGCGGAACATTGCTTTCGTGGAGCGCGAAGGGCGGTGGTCGACGTGGTCGAGCGTCCATTCGACGAGCTCGCCGCCCGCGTTGGTGACGGCCGCCTCGAGCACACCTCCGGCCTGGGGCCCCGTGAGAAGCTCGGAACCGTCAAGGGTCTCTGTCATGCCCCCATTGTTGCAGGTTGTGGCCGGGCCCTTCTGAACAGCCGTGTACGCAGGGTGTATGGCACAGACACTTTGTAGGGTGGGGGTATGAGTGAAAACACGACCTCCCGCCCTCGCCCCGAGCTTGGCGGCAACCTGCTTGGCCCGAAGCCGACCTTCCTGCCCGACGAGCTCGATCGCCCCGTTCGCGACCGCGAAGGTGACGACCCGAAGAAGGTCGCTGCTGACCACCCCACCTCCCCGCTCGCCTGGGCGCTCCTCGCCCAGGAGTCAAGTGCCGACGGCGACACGATCGAGGCCTACGCATTCGCGCGCGTCGGCTACCACCGCGGTCTCGACGCGCTGCGCCGCGCCGGCTGGCGAGGCCAGGGTGAAGTCCCCGCCTCCCACGAACCAAACCGCGGTTTTCTTCTGTGCCTCCTGCACCTTGCGCGTGCCGCAGAAGCGATCGGCGAGACCGGCGAGGTAGAACGCCTGAGGGATTTCATCGCCGAATCCGACCCGAGCCTGAGCGACGCCACAACGCTCGCCCCTTAACGTCGGCAATCACCCCGCGTAAAATAGGCCTTTGCTGTTTCGTTACCGCGCGCACCAGGACGCCGCGCACAAGGAGATGTCATGCCCGCGATCGTGATCGTTGGAGCCCAGTGGGGCGATGAAGGAAAGGGAAAGGCAACCGATCTTCTCGGCGATCGCGTCGACTACGTTGTCAAGCCCAACGGTGGCAACAATGCGGGCCACACGGTCGTCGTCCACGGTGAAAAGTTCGAGCTTAAACTCCTCCCCGCGGGGATTCTGTCGCCGAATGCGACGCCCGTGATCGGCAACGGCGTGGTCGTGAACCTCGATGCGCTCTTCGAGGAAATCGACACTCTTGAATCGCGCGGCGTCGACACCTCGCACTTGCGCATTTCCGCGAACGCGCACATCGTTGCCCCCTTCCACCAAACGATGGACCGCGTCACCGAGCGCTTCCTCGGCAAGCGCGCGATCGGCACGACCGGCCGCGGCATCGGGCCTGCCTACATGGACAAGGTGGGGCGCCTTGGCATCCGCGTGCAGGACCTGTTCGACGAGTCGATCCTGCGTCAAAAGGTTGAAGGCTCGCTTCGCCAGAAGAATGGCGTGCTCGTGAAGCTCTACAACCGTCGGGCCGTAGAGGTTGAGGAGATCGTGGCAGGCCTTCTCCAGTATGCCGAGCGGATCCGCCCCATGGTCGTGGACACAACCGAGATGCTGAACTCGGCGCTCGACCGGGGCGAACTCGTGCTCATGGAGGGCGGCCAAGCGACCTACCTCGACGTGGACCACGGCACGTACCCGTTCGTGACGAGCTCGAACCCCACCGCGGGTGGCGCGTGCACGGGTTCCGGTATCGGCCCGACGCGCATCGACCGCGCGATCGGCATCGTCAAGGCGTACACGACGCGCGTGGGCGCTGGTCCGTTCCCAACGGAACTCTTCGATAAATGGGGCGAATACCTTCAGCAGAAGGGCCACGAAGTGGGCGTCAATACGGGGCGACCGCGCCGTTGCGGCTGGTACGACGCCCTCATGATTCGCCACGCCGTGCGCATCAACGGTTTCACCGATCTCGTGCTCACGAAGCTCGACATTCTCACGGGTCTCGACGAGGTGCCGATCTGCACCGCCTACGAGATCGATGGCGAAATCCACCGAGACATGCCCATGACGCAAACTGAGTTCCACCACGCAAAGCCCGTATACGAGACGATGCCCGGATGGAGCGAGGACATCTCGAAGGCTCGCACGTTCGAGCAGCTGCCAATCGAGGCACAAAACTACGTGCGCCGACTCGAGGAACTTGCCGGCTGCCGCATTTCGGCGATCGGTGTTGGCCCGGACCGCGATGACACGATCGCGGTGCACTCGCTCATTCCCGGCGAGGAACGCCTCGCGGGTGAAGGGTCCGACGGTGCCGGCGCGTAAGCCGATCCCGATCTCCGACGGCACGGTCGCGATCCGTTCGTGGTGCGAGAACGGCAAAGACACGTCGAGGTCCACTCTCGCGCTCGCGGTGCGATTCACCCTCCAGGCGCTCGCCGAAGAATACCCGGGCGGCGCCGTCGAGCTGCGCGTTCCACCGTTCGGCGCCGTGCAGATCATCGAGGGCACGAGCCACACGCGCGGAACCCCGCCCGCAGTCGTGGAGATGGATGCAGCAACCTGGATGCGCCTTGCGACGGGTGAGCTGACGTGGGCAGAGGGCCGCGCGAAAGGCGGCGGCGTGAGCGCATCCGGCGAACGCAGCGACCTCTCTGAAATTCTGCCCGTGCCGATCGCCCGGAGAATCGCCGCTGAAGAAGCGCCCGCCCGCCCCACTACGACCGAGGAGAATTAACACGTGACGAGCGAGAACACGCCCGAAGCCGGCTCCCTCCCCGCCGATGCCTCCGACGCACACGTCGAGCATCACGGACAGGACGATAGCCAGGCGAATGTTGAGGCCGCTGCGCCAGCTGAGGTCGACTCCGACGATGCGGGTGCCGCGGGCGCGGATCCTCACGCGACGCCGATGCCAACAGCGCTCTTCGTGAGGCGTGAACGCCGCATGAATCTCGGTGGGTGGGTCGTGCTCGCCCTCGTGCTCGGAGCCCTTTCCGGGCTCGTGTGGGGCATGTTCCGGGGTGTTTTCGATGTTGCGCCGCTCGTGATCGCCGCGCTCTACGGGGTTCTCTTTATCGGGGGTGCCCTCGCCCTTCTCGCCGTGATCATCGATTGGCTCCTCGAGCGCACGCGCGCGAAATAGATAACCTGAATTGCATAGGGGTTGTGGGGGTTTCGGAAGCAGATCAAACCCCCGCAACGTCTATGCAATTGGTCGGGCCTCGTGGCAAAACCCCCACAGTCCTCTGCAATTCACGAGGGGCGTGTGCCGTATTAGACTGGATTAGTGCTACCCGCAGACGGACGACTTACCCACGACCTCCTTCCCGACGATCACCAACCGAGAGACGAATGCGGCGTTTTTGGCGTGTTCGCGCCAGGAGAAGACGTTGCCACCCTCACCTACTTCGGGCTCTACGCGCTTCAACACCGCGGCCAGGAGTCGGCGGGCATCGCGACCTCCAACGGCGAACAGATCCTCGTCTACAAAGACATGGGTCTCGTCTCGCAAGTGTTCGACGAAGGCAATCTCAAGACTCTCCAGGGTCACATGGCCGTGGGCCACACGCGCTATTCCACGACCGGGGCAAGCCACTGGGTGAATGCCCAGCCGACGCTCGGCCCTCGCCCCGATGGCACGATCGCCCTCGCCCACAATGGCAACCTCGTGAACACCCTCGAGCTCCTCGAGCTTCTCCACGAGCGCCAGGGCAGCGCGAAAATCGGTGAGCTCAAGCAGGGCAACACGACCGACACGGCGATCGTGACGGCCCTTCTCAATCACGACGGGAGCCTCGAGGAGAACCTCAAGGACCTCATGGGCCGTATCCGCGGTGCCTACTGCTTCGTGCTCATGAATGAAAAGACCCTGTACGCGGCGCGCGACCCGCAAGGCATCCGCCCGCTCGTGCTCGGCAGGCTGTCGAACGGGTGGGTTGTGGCCTCCGAGACCGCCGCCCTCGACATTTGCGGCGCGAGCTTCGTGCGCGAAGTAGCGCCCGGCGAGCTCATCGCGATTGACGAAGACGGCTTGCGCTGCGAGCAAGTCCTCGAACCCGCGCGCAAGAGCTGCGTATTCGAGTACGTCTACCTCTCGCGCCCTGACACGAACCTCAATGGGCGGAGCGTGAACGAGTCGCGCATCGAGATGGGGCGCGAGCTTGCGCGCGAACACCCCGTCGACGCTGACCTCGTGATCCCCACGCCCGAATCGGGCACACCCGCCGCGATCGGGTACGCCCAAGAATCCGGCATCCCCTACGGGCAGGGCATGGTCAAGAACGCCTACGTGGGTCGCACGTTCATCCAGCCCACGCAAACACTTCGCCAGCTCGGTATACGCCTCAAGCTCAACCCACTTCGCGAAGTTATCGAGGGCAAGCGCCTCGTCGTCATCGACGATTCAATCGTGCGCGGCAACACGCAGCGAGCCGTGGTTCGCATGCTCCGCGAGGCGGGCGCAAGTGAGGTGCACGTACGGATCAGCTCACCGCCTGTGAAGTGGCCCTGCTATTACGGCATCGACTTTGCGGATCGCGCCCAACTCATTGCCAACGGTCTTGATACCGAAGAGATCTGCCGCTCGATCGGAGCTGACTCCCTCGGGTACATCAGTTTTGACGGCATGGTGCGCGCGACCGCGCAACAGCCGAACCAGCTGTGCTCTGCATGCTTCACCGGGGAATATCCCATCCCACTGCCCGCTCCCGATTCTGAGGGCCGCGAACTGCTTGGCATGGCCGACAAGGAGATCCAGAAATGACTAACGCACCGAAAGGCGAGGGCCTCACCTACGCCGCTGCCGGCGTCGACACGCACGCGGGGGACCGCGCCGTCGAACTCATGAAGGCCGCCGTTAAAAAGACCCACGGCGCGAGCGTCGTGGACGGTGTTGGCGGCTTCGCCGGTCTCATCGACGTGAGTGCCCTCAAAAACTACGAGCGGCCCTTGCTCGCCTCGAGCACCGACGGCGTGGGGACGAAAATCGCGATCGCCCAGGCGCTCGATGTGCACGACACGATCGGCCATGACCTCGTGGCCATGGTCGTCGACGACATCGTCGTGAGCGGTGCGAAACCGCTCGCCATGACCGACTACATCGCGTGCGGGAAGGTTCACCCCGAGCGGATCGCCAACATCGTGCGCGGCATCGCCGAGGGCTGCATCCTTGCCGAAACCGCACTCGTGGGCGGCGAAACGGCCGAGCACCCCGGCCTCATGGGCGAGAGTGATTACGACGTGGCGGGCGCAGCCGTCGGCGTCGTCGAAGCCTCCCAGATGCTCGGCGCCGAGCGTGTGAAAGCCGGCGACGTTCTCATCGGCATGGACTCCAGCGGCTTGCACTCCAACGGCTACTCCCTCGTGCGCGCCGTCGTCGACCACGCAGGGCTGAGCCTCGACCAACACATCGACGATTTCGGCACAACCCTCGGCGAGGAACTCCTTACCCCGACCCATATCTACAGCGCACAGATCCTTCGCGTACTCGAGAAGGCAGGCGTCGGAAACCTCCACGCACTCTCCCACGTGACGGGCGGTGGCCTTGCCGCGAATCTTGCCCGCGTGATTCCCACCGATTGCGGCGCTCACGTTCGCCGTGGCTCTTGGGAGCCCGGTGCGGTGTTCCGCGCCATCGGCGAGTGGGGAAATGTGCCGCTCGCGGACCTCGAGGCGACTCTCAACATGGGTATTGGGATGGTTGCGGTTGTGAGCGAAGAAAGCGCCGACGCGATTGTGCGGCATTTCGAGGACGAGGGCGTGCGCTCGCGAGTGATCGGCGAAGTCACGCGGCGCGAGGAGCTTGCGCAGCCGCGCGGCGAAAACGATGTGCTCGTGCAGGGGGCGAAGGGGGCGCACGGCGGCCCCGTCCTCGTCACCGCGTAGCAGTACCCCTCAAAATCTGAATTGCATAGGCGCTGCGGGGGTTTTGGGCGCGAACCAAACCCCCACAAACCCTATGCAATTCGAGGGGGCGGGGACCGGGGAGGGGGTGGGCTTCACCGCATAAAAAATGACGCCCCCAAACGGCTGTAGTTCTCGCGAATTACCTTCGTTTGGCGGCGTCAGTTCACAATGAAGGGGCGGTCAGGACTCCTCGTCCTCGTCAGCCCAATCGTCGTACTCGCTTGCCCACTTGTCTTCGTAGCGGTCATCTTCGTCCCACGAAGCGGACTCGTTCTTTTTCCCGCTCAGCTCACGCTGAAGAGCGTTGAGATCCGTGGGCGGGCTGTAGTACTTGAGGTCCCGAGCAATCTTGGCCTGCTTGGCTTTCTGACGGCCACGACCCATAGGTACGACCCCCTGTGCGTCGAACATGCGGGCGTCTTTCGCCCTGGAGAGTAAGTTTCGGACTCTAGGTTACACTGCGGCGCCTGGGACTTAAAGTAGAAGCAGGCCCGCGCGGGGCCACGTCACACCCGACGGCGGCTCCGTCACCGGGAAAAATGCCCTGCTACCGAGTGCGAATAGCGACGAAAGAAAGCCCCAGCCATGTCCGCCGAACACGACCGCACCTATCCGCCCGTTGACGATTCAGCTCTCGTCGCGCATGGTTTCGACATCAGCCACCACGACGGCGGCGAGGACGCACTCGGGCCGTGGGGATTCACGACGATCGCGCGGCCCGCACCGAAAGAGCGAGCGACGGGCGCCATCGCGTTGTACCTCCACGGCTGGAGCGACTACTTCTTTCACCCGCACGTCGCGAACTTCTTTAACGACCGCGGCTACGATTTTTGGGCGATCGACCTGCGCCGAAACGGTCGTTCGCTGCGCGAGGGAGATGTGGCGACCGCGATTGGCGACCTAAGCGTCTACGCAGAGGAGATCAGCCGCACGATCGACATGGCGAGCACGGCCGCCCGCGAGCGTGGCCTCACCCCAAAGAAACCGGTCATCTATGCCCACTCGACGGGAGGGATCACGACGGTCACTTGGGCGGCGAGGAACCCGGGGCAAGCGTCGGCCCTTCTGCTCAATTCGCCGTGGCTCGAACTGCATGGCGGGCCGCTCGTGCGCCGAGCCCTCCTTCCTATGCTCGAGGCGCTCGCGCGCACGCGGCCCCTAAGCTCGG
>OBJZ01000289.1_pt1 | contig 16716 bp, 14 predicted proteins | sample 1481641 | NCBI WGS metagenome assembly OBJZ01 (sample SAMN02364493, study PRJEB22542) | human gut metagenome | isolation source: fecal sample | host: premature infant | place: USA: Chicago, IL | collected 2012-01
ATTTCTTAAAATTTCTTCCGAATGGAACGCTTCCTTTTGGATTTTGTCACTTTGTAAACAGCCTGACCAGTCTGTAAGACTGGTTTTTTTGTATCAAAAAAAGCAGGATATATCCTGCTTATTGGAGTATTTGGTTTTTCATAAATATTGATACGATTTTTGAGAAGTTTTCTAGGTTGGTTATTCTACAAAAATCCGTGTTATAGATTAGCTTTGCATTTTCCACATCTTCTTCTTCTCCAGTAAAGACGCCTAGGATTGAAATATTGTCTTCCTTGATTTTTCTAACTTCTTTGGCGGTATCTTTTACTGCATTATCGTCTACATATTGGTCCTTATCTAAAAGCTTTATGGTATTGATGTTACTTCTCTCATCGTGGGGCTTGCCATCAGATAGGACTATTACAATATTTTTTGTACTTTCGTCATCTTTTTCTATTAGCTCGTGGATAGTTTTAAAGGCAAGTCCGTCCCTATTAGAACCAGATGCGAAGAAGTTAAATATTTCATCGTTATTATTTTTCTCGTAATAGTTTCTATAAAGATTAAAGACTGTAAAGTCTCTTAGGGTTGAAAAGCTCATTATCCTTATTGGAATATTAAGAGCATCCATAGCCTTTGCTATGATGTAGGCTTCGTTTGCAACCATGGCTTGGCGGCCGATTTGACTAGCAGATCCATCGAGGATTAGATCAACCTTAAATTTTGTTATATCTTCACTTTCTTCATTTATAAAAACATCATAATCATGAAGGACTCCAGCTCTCCATGCCTTAGTCGAATCAATCGCTCCATAGTTTTTGTAGACTTCATTATAGTCTAGGAAATTTGCTATGGAGTTTTTAATTGATAGGGTAAGCTCGTTTATGGACCTGTTGTTGATAGCCATATTTTCTTTGATATAGGCTTCGTTTTTTTCAGCTTGTTCCTTTCTGCCTTTTTTATAAAACCTAGCATTTGCTTTGGTAGAATATTCTCCTCTAGTAAAATATAATCTCTTACCGGAGTGGATTCCTTTTGCTAATTTATGTTCAAGGGCATTTACTTTTTCTTCTGGAAGAATTGATAGACCATAGAAATCTTCGATGAACTCAGAAGAAGAGTGGTAGGTATCTTCACCTTTGTTTAAAAACATCAAGTTTTTGTTGTTGTCTTCTTTTTTCTCAGCAAGATAGATATTTCCAGTAAACTCAGCTGATCCTATACCAAACTGGTCGTTGATGTATTCATCAGTATACTCAGCGTTTTTATCATCCGCTTCATTATCCTTATCAAATTCTTTTGGTTTATTTTCCTTAACCATTTCCTTGAATGTATCACGGTCCTTGGCGGACCTATCAAAACGAAAATAATTTTCAAAAAACTCGTTTAGCTTATCTATAAGTTCTGTTGTTTCTAAAGTATTTATTTCAAATAAGGCATGGTATATATCCCTAAATAACTTTCCTTCAGTTATAGGACGACCTAGGATTTTGCCGTAGTAGGCCTTTTCAATTTGTTCTGTTAGGTTGTTTGGTTCGTGAACTTGATATCTCGCCATTATATCTCTGGCGTGTTTTTTCCTAAGTTCTTCTATTACCAAATTATCTTTGGCGATTTCTTTATAAGAAATATCTTCCATGAGGATTTCTACCATAAACTTAAAATCATCATAAAACATATTGTCCTTTTTTATATAGGAAAAAAAGGAATCCAGGATTTTGAAATCAAAAGTCTTTATCTTATATCCTGTTATCATGTTTAGGTAGATATTACCCATAGGATAAGATTTCTTAGGTAAAAACTTATAATTTTTGGCAAAATCCCAGATTATATTGTATTGTCTGATTTTTTCTAGTTGATCATTCATCAAACACACTCTCAGTTATATTTGTTGGGATCTTGCTTTTTAGAGTATCTAAAACTATCTGTCTTTCGAACTCGTCAAATGATTTGTTTACAAGACCCATCATTAGAGCTTGGTAAGGAGAAAGTCCAATCTTAATTGTCTCAATCGCACCGATTAGTCCACGAAGGTCGACAGATTTGGTTGAAATCTCATTGTTTTCGCTCTTTGTTTGTAGGCTTATAAATAAGTCTATAAAGGCCTTTCTGTATTTTTCCTTTAAAGTTGGGAAGTTGTCAGCCAAGAGCTTATCTAGGTTATCGCTTGTAATATTTGGCACATTTATAATCATGAATCTTGATGATAGAGCCTCATTTAACTCACGAGTTCCAACATAGCCATAGTTCATAGTTGCTATAAATCTTGTGTTTGAATCAAGAGCGATCTTGTCATAACCAGACAAATCAATTATTCTTCTATGGTCAAGAGTCGCATGAAGGACAGATATGGCTTCGTTTTTTGCCATGTTTATCTCATCAAGGATTGCAAAACCTCCGTTTTCAGCAGCCTCTGTTATAGGTCCTTTTCTAAAAACAACCTCTCCATTTTTGAAAGTATCTGCACCGATTAGGGAAGCAGAGTCAGTATTTACATGGAAGGATACATTGTAGGTTGGTCTTTGGAAAAGATAGGAAAGATTTGAAGAAAGCACATTCTTTCCTGTAGCCTTAGCTCCTGTTAGGAGGATATTTTTTCCTGCAAGGATAGCAGCTATGGCCTGTTCTAAAACTTCCTTACCATAATATTTGTACTCAGGTTTTATGACCCTATCATTGTCAGCTAAACCGTGGTTTTTTCTATATTCTTCTACTTGTTTAATTAAATTTTTATCTATATTTTCATCTTGTAAATATTTTATCATCTTACACCTCAACCTATACTATACAGCGATCTTTTTAATTGTCACTTGACAAAGTCCCAAATAGGACTATAATATCTTAAGTAAAAAGGAGCTACTATGGATTACAAGTTAGAGTCTATGCTAAAAATCTTCAACCTACTTAGAAAGGCAAATGGTCTAAATAGGGAGAGGGTTTGTTTTTATGGACTAAATGATTTAGAAAGTGTGGTTTTAATCCATTTAGGTATGGAGGAAATAACCACCCAAAAGATCCTTTCAGCTAAGTTTAAGGTGCCCAAACAAACTATTAATAATGTAATAATGAACTTGAGAGATAAGGGGTTAGTTGAGCTTAGGACTGATAAGGATGATAAGAGGGTCAAAAATTTATTTTTGATAGAAGAAGGAAAAAAACAAAGAAGTGAGATCCTAGTTCCCATCAATCAAGCTAATAGAGAAATGTATGAGGACCTAGGAGAAGAAAATGTAGAAAAAATTACCGAAGCTATGGAGCTTCTAATTGATTCTATAGGCAAAAATTTTAAAAAGGAGGATGCATGAATAGTATTTTAGAATTCACAAGGTCTTTTTCTTATATGAAAAAACACCTTGGACAATACAAGAAAACTAGGAGAGTTTCTCAAATATTTACAACCATCGAGACTATTCTAGAGCTTTTAATCCCAATGATTATGGGACTTACCTTAAATACTGCCGTTTACAGCAAGGACTTAGGTCTTGCTATAAAGTATGGGGTATTAATGGTTGTATTATCTTTAATAACAATGTATTGTGGGATGCAGGCAACAAAAAACGCAGGATTAACATCAAGTGGGATGGCAGCAAATGCCAGAGAAGCCCAATATAGGAACATCCAAAAATTTTCTTTTGAAGACTTGGAATATTTTGGAGTGCCATCTTTACTTACAAGACTAACATCAGATATGCAACAACTATCTCAATCTATGTTTGTTTCAACTAGATTTGTTATAAAGACTGTTGTGATGGCAGTAGTTTCATTTGTTCTTGCCTTCAAAGCAAGTTCTAAGTTATCTTTGATATTTTTAGTGGCTGTACCAATTTTATTTATAGCCTTGATGTTAGTAACAACTTATGCTATACCAAAATTTAGACAAGCTCGTTTCCAATACGATAACCTAAACTTGGTTATAGAAGAAAACTTAAACAATATGAGAGTTATTAAGGCTTTTGTTAGAAAAAGGTACGAATTAGATAAATTTGGCATCCAAAATGACAAGATGTTTAAATTAGCTGATGGATCACAAGGTCCAATGTCTTATATCTTTCCGATTGCAAACTTTATCCTCTTTGGAACATTTGTAGGACTAACTTATTTTGGTGGAATAGAAATCATAGAGGGAAGACTTGGAGTAGGTGATTTAATTTCCTTTAATATGTATGCAATAATGCTTCTAGGATCCTTTATTGGACTAAGTATGGTTCTTACAATGTTTATGTCAGCATCTCCAGGGATTACTCGTGTAGTGGAAGTTATCTCAAGAGAGCCTTCTATGGATAATGATGACAAGGTAGAAGGACTAGAATTAGAAGATGGGTCAATTGACTTTGACAATGTATCCTTTACTTACGAAGAAGGATCTGACACCTACCAACTAGAAGATATAAATCTTCATATCAAAAGTGGTGAATCTATAGGTATTCTTGGACCAACAGGTTCTGCCAAGTCAACTTTAGTTCAACTTATTCCAAGGCTATACGATATAAGCAAGGGAAGTCTCAAAGTTGGAGGCCATGACGTAAAAGAATATGACCTACAAACTCTAAGAGATGCAGTAACTATTGTATTACAAAAAAATACTCTATTTTCAGGAACTATTGCTGACAACCTTCGTTGGGGAAATCCAGATGCCAGCGAAGAAGAAATAAAACTTGCTGCAACTATTGCCCAAGCAGATGACTTTGTAAGTCAAAGACACGATAGCTACGAATCTATCCTAGGTCAAGGAGGAAGTGGTGTATCAGGTGGTCAAAAGCAAAGACTAACCATAGCAAGATCTCTACTTAAAAATCCAAAAATCCTAATCTTAGACAACTCAACTTCAGCTGTTGATACTAAGACAGAAACAGCTATCATGGAGGGAATAAACGAAAATCTTAAGGGATTAACTAAGATTATAATCTCACAAAGAGTTTCATCCTTCAAACAAGCTGACAGAATCATAGTCATGGATGAGGGAAAGATTGCCGATATTGGAACTCACGATGATCTTTACCAAAGAAATGACAACTACAGAATGACTTATGATATTCAACAACAAGGAGGTAGCGACAATGACTAATAAACTTTCATCAAAAAAAGATAAAAGCAAAATGTCCTTTAAATCAATAGGTCGACTATTGGGCTATCTTTTTAGTTATAAATGGCAAATGGCAGTAATTATAATAGGAGTAATAGTATCAACCTTAACTCAAATATGGGGTGTCAATATGCTAAGACCTATTATAGATAACTACATCCTAAAAGCTGACGTTAGTGGACTAAAAAATGCAGTAATTAAAATGGGACTAATATATTTTGTATCTGCCCTAACATCGTTAATCTACTCAAGATTAATGGTAAGAGTTGGCGAAAGATCAATTAGAAACATTAGAAATGAGCTCTTCGCCAAGATCCAAGACCTACCAGTTAGCTTTTTTGATACCAATCAACATGGGGAAATCATGAGTAGGTTCACAAACGATACTGATGTATTATCCCAAGCCTTGGCAAACACAGTTCCAACTATAATTAGGTCCTTACTAATGTTTGTAGGAACAATAGTTGTAATGTTTAGACTAAACTTTAGCCTAACACTTGCCATGCTAGTAGGACTTGCAATAATGATTCCAGTCCTATCAAAGCTTGTAATGAAAACAGGAAAATTCTTTGCTAGTGCCCAAGCCAAGGTAGCTGATCTACATGGTTTTAACGAAGAAATGCTATCTGGTCAAAAGGTAGTCAAGGTATTCTCAAGAGAAGAATATGCAGAAAATGAATTTGTAAAGAAATCTCAAAACCTAAGAGAAGCTTTTGCTGATGCTACAATAAATGCAGGAAAAATCATGCCTTTCTTGCAAAACTCAGTAAACATTCTCTACGCTCTAATTACTGTTCTTGGAGTTTACCTAACAATAAAAGGAAATATAACAGTAGGAGTCCTTGCTGCCTTTCTATCAAACATTAGACAAATACAAAACCCAATCGTAAATATTTCTCAACAAGCAAACGCAATCTTCCAAGCTCTAGCAGGAGCTGATAGGATATTTGAAATAATCGATATGGAAGAAGAAATCGACACAGGCTATATTGATCTCGTAAATGCCATAGTAAAAAGAGACGGAACTATAGTAGAACACGAATCAATGAGCGGTAGATATGCTTGGAAATGGGAAGAAAATGGTGAAGTAAAATACAAGATTCTAGAAGGTAGACTAGAATTTAAAAATGTAGACTTCTCTTATGATGGCAAAAACCAAATCCTAAAAGACATATCTTTCTATGCCGATCCAGGTGAAAAAATCGCCTTTGTTGGATCAACTGGTGCAGGAAAAACTACAATTACAAACGTAATAACAAGATTCTATGAGATAGATGATGGTGTAATCGAAGTTGACGGAATAAACACCAAATACATCAAGAAAGATGCCCTAAGAAAGGCCTTTGGTATGGTCCTTCAAGAAGTAAACTTATTTACAGATTCTGTAGAAGGAAACATCAGATACGGTAAGCTAAGTGCAAGCGATGAAGAAATAACATCAGCAGCTAGACTATCAGGAGCAAATTCATTCATCAAGAGGCTCCCTGAAGGTTATGATACAAAAATACATGGCGATGGATCATCCCTATCAGATGGTCAAAACCAACTTATATCCATATCAAGAGCTGCAATTGCCGAACCACCAATGCTAATATTAGACGAAGCAACAAGCTCCATAGACACATCTACAGAACTAGAAGTAACAGAAGCTATGGATAATCTAATGACAGGTTCAACATCAATAGTAATAGCTCACAGACTATCCACCATCCAAAACTCTGACGTAATCATGGTAATGGAAGACGGAAGAATAATAGAACGTGGTAACCACGACAAATTGATGCAAGAAAAAGGAACCTATTGGCAACTATACACTGGTCAACTTGAACTAGACTAAGTCTAAAATAAACTTAATAAGAAAAATATAAATGGATGCTAGCTATTCTTTGGTGCATCCATTTTTTGTTTATAATTGTCACAGTTCAAAATATATATCAAATAAATAATTGCATTATTTCAATTAATACTTTATGATACAATGTATATATAAATATAGTAAGTGAATATTTTAGTAAGACAATGTGTCAGCTTAAAAAATACATCAAGTTGTTGTTTAACAAAAGGAGCAAGTTTGAGGAAGTATTCTAGTAAAGATGAGCTAAAGGATGAGATTTGTAAGACTTTTTCTAAGTATATAAAGGAGTTTGATGATATACCTAAAAGGCTAAAATATAAGAGGGTAGATAGTGTTGATAGGACACCGACGGAGAATTTATCCTACCAAGTTAGTTGGACTAGTCTTCTATTAAATTGGGAAGCCTGTGAGAAAAATGGTATCCATGTAAAGACTCCAACTGAGGATTTTAAGCGGAATGAGCTTGGCGGTTTGTACGAGTATTTTAATGATACTTTTGCTAGCTATTCTCTAGATAGGTTAAAGGAAATGTTGAGGGAAAATATTAATTTAATCTATGATATGATTGATAATATGACATATGATGAATTGTTTAAGCCTCATATGAGAAGATGGGCAGATGAGGCTACCAAAACAGCTGTTTGGGAAGTTTATAAGTTTATTCGCGTAAATACCGTAGCTCCCTTTAAGACTTTTAGGACAAAGATTAGAAAATGGAAAAAGCTTTGTTTATAGTTTGTTAAGTAAATATTTACTTATAAGGAGGTAAAATATTGAAAGCACTCGCTATTATATTTTTCTTAATATTAATAATTTATAACTTGAGAATATCAAGCTCTAGAATATACAAGGTTAAGGCTAATTTACTTGTATATATAATGGGTGCTTTGCTTTCTTTAATTGCCTATTATTTGTGGTTTAGCTATGATAGGAAATTTTCAGGTTTTATCCTAGGTCTATTGTCTGTAATTTTGTTTTTTACTGTTACTCTAGGTCAAGGGATTAGGGAGGACTGATTTGTTTTATTCTTGGGTAATACACCTATACTAAAGCTTGTTTCTTTTGATGATATTGATAGTATGGATTTGTTTGATGGTAAAAATAGTGATTTAATCCTTGAAATTAAGGCACATTCAACCACCTACAAACATATATACAAGATAAGCGATAGGTACAAACTTGTTAATTTTCTTTCTAAAAATCTTGGATTTAAGTTTAATACTAAATGATTTAGGCATGCAAAAACCCCTACATCCGTATTCCGGATTTTGGGGCTCAGGTCACTTGGTTGTTAAGGGTTTTTTATTTAAAATAAAAATATAATAGAATAAATGAAGGTGATATTATAAGATTTTCTATTATTCGATTAAGAAGTAAGCACTAATAATTAACAGTTTTATATTTATTTCTTGATAGGCAATAATATGCTGACTTTTGCGCCGATTTCATCACTCCTATTTTCTAAAACAAGACTTCCTTCATGCATTTTAATAATTTGTTCGGAAACAAATAATCCGATACCGTAGTTTTCTTTTGAATGTCTACTTTTGTCTCCTTGGTAGAATTGATCTGTTGCATATAATAGGTCTTCACTTGAAAATCCGTGTCCTTGGTCTACTATTGATATTTGAAGCTCATCAGCTTTGGAACATATAAGTAACTCAATGGTTGAGTTTTTAGGACTGTGTTCCTCAGCATTGCTAAGAATATTAAGAAAGGCTCGTTCAAAATTTTTTAAATCTACTATTAAAAAATCATCATCATAGTTAATATCTTCTAAAAGATTTAACTTATAGGTTGATGTAAATTCTTTGGTCAGCTTTACAATATATTCTGCAAATTCTTCAACTCTAATTTCAAGAAAATTTAATTCGTTTACTTGGTTAGATTTGTTTACAAGCATTAATGTCTCAATATATTGACCAATACGATTGGTGTTTTTTACAATATAATTAAGATATGTTTCCTGCTCACTAGTCAGGTCTGTTTCTTCTAATAATTCTAAGTTGCCCTTTATTATTGAAATGGGAGTTTTTATATCATGGCTTAATGCTGAAATCTGATTTCTTTTTTTCTCTTCTTCTCTCCAATTTGTCCTTAAAGATTCACTTAATCCTACTTTCATTTTTTCTAAACTTACTAGTATTGAATTAAATTCTTTTACATTTGATTCTTCAACGTGAAAATTCAAGTTTTGTTTACCGATTTCTTCCGAAGCTTCTAGCAAAGGATTTAATTCTTTTGATATTTTCTTTGCCCAAATTAATGTGGTGGTAACAATATTAATAAGGCAAAATATTATCAGTAAAATTAGAAATAAAATATTTATTTGTGGTAGATTTTTTTGCATCCAAGGACTTTTATAATAAGGTTTTAGGTTATAAGCTACAAGTACATATCCATCTGATCTTTGTATTTCCATAAAGGATAAGTTGGCATTAGAATAACCTGATCCCTTATGATAGTTAAAGGCTAAATCTTTTATATTCTTATTCATATTTGTTTCTACAACTTTTTCGTCTTTTGATAAAAATAGATAAGATGTATTATTTGGTAGCAATGTTTTATCGAAATTTTCTGAAGTGGCAATAGCTGTCCTTTTTTCAAGAATTAAATTCTCAGTATAATTTGCTGGAAATATCCACTCAAACTTATAAGAAGCAGATATAAAAGATAGGATTAGTCCGACGGAAAGTACTAACCCTAGTCCAATACTTAACAAATATTTAAAAAGTATATTTTTAAGAGATTGACCTTTTGTTTTTAATTCCATTTATATCCGATCCCCCATACTGTTTCAATTGGATTTTCATCATATTTTTGAAATTTTGCCCTAATATTTTTTATATGTTCCGATATTGCAGATGCATCTCCTATACCATCAAATCCAAAGACAAGCTCGTATATTTGCTCTCTTGAAAATACTTGTCCTTTTCTTTTTGCTAAGAGTTCTGAAATTTGATACTCAGATTTTGTCAAATGAACTTTTTCATCTCCTACAAAGACTTCGTTGGAAGATAAATCAAAACGAATCCCGCCTAGATTTAGACTAGTGTGTCGTTCTCTTTTTTCTCGTCTTAAATGTGCCTCTATACGAGCTAGGAGTTCTGCTGCACCGAATGGTTTTGTAATGTAATCATCTCCTCCAATTAATAAGCCTTCAACTATATCTTCTTCCATAGTTTTTGCTGTCAAAAAAAGAATAGGGCAGTCTACTTTAGCTCGAATATCCTTACAGAAACTAATTCCGTCAATACCTGGCATCATAATATCAAGTAGAATCAAGTCATATTTACTAAGTTTACTATTATCAATCTCTAAAGGATTTTGATATACATCGACCTCATGATTGTTCTTTTTCAAAATATTTTTTATTAGTTCAAGCATATCTAACTCATCATCAACTGCAAGAATTAAAGACATTTTATCACCTCCTAATTTTAAATTAAAAACTTTTATTCACTAATAGATTTCCCATCCCACTTATTAAACCAAATTATTGAGGAAATAAATAGGGCTAAGGTAATAATAAAAGCCGCAAAACCCCATAATCTTAGCTCTTTATAAAAAAAGGAATTGCTCATCATAATATAGCTAGCAGGAAGTCTGGAGCCCCAAGTACAAGGAATAAAATACCAAATACTATCACCGATGACAGTCATTGACAGCAAAGCAATCATTGTTTCTAGAAAACCCAATCCTATAGATGCACCACTACTTAACTCAATTGATACCCAAAGATGAATCATGTATATAGAAAGGCTGCTAATAAGAATTAAGAAAAATTCAACTAGCCAATCTGAGATATTTTGATATCCTGTTAGTATTGCAAAGATTGTTATAGACAAAGTCAGAGAAAGAACAAATCCTATTTCTAAAACTATAAGTTTTCCAATATAAGCCTTAGTTCTAGATTTTGTAGTTGATAAAAGCACCTGAAATTTCCCTGCACCTATTTCCATATCGACAACTTTTGACGTTATAAAACTGAAAATTATTGGCATTGCTGCTCCTAAAAGCATGAAATAAGTTTGTACTATATCGCTTTCTTCAAAATTTTTTAATCCTGTGGTTTTTAATGCCACATAAAATAGTAAAGAATAGGCTATAGGTAAGACTATGTGAATCCAAGGAAGCAAGGTGCCTTTAATTTTGTATATTTCTGATTTTATTATATTTATCATTACTTTACCTCTTGTTTTGAAAACCATTTTGCACTTATCATTGTTAGTAAGGTAAATAGACATATAGATAAAATACAAGGAATAAGTAACGATGTGTTTGATACCATTGGATTTGATGCTTCTATTAAAATACCACTTGGTAGAATATGCATAACAGGAATCATTAATCTATTTGCCCAAGCATATGGACAATAAATCCAAAAATAACTATCAGCTAACAAGATTCCTGAGGATAAACCTAATACTGCATTGACTGCAATACTTGCTATAAAGCCAAATTTTTTGGCTAAGAAAAAACAAAAAGGGATTTGCCAAATATTAGTTATTATTAGTAATATGCTTGCAAATAGCAATGTTGTAAATCTATAGGTCGGTGTTAATTGTTCTCCAATAAAGGATTGAAATATAAATACTCCTAGCATATGAACCATAGTAGCGATACTAAAATAAATTATGGCTGTAATTATTTTTGAAACCCATATCTTTTCAAGCTTAATATTTAGAGGAAAAACTGCTCTGTAGTTTAATTTTCTACTTTCTTTTCTATCCATCATTGCTGGTATTAAGGCAAAAGTTGCTGGCATTATTATGACGTACCACCAGTTATAGGAATTAGCAGTGAAATAACTTGGCATTAAGAATAGAGACAATAAAATTGAAAACATCGGCATAATCACTAATAATTTCTTAAGGAAACTGCGCCTGTGTTTCAAATTTTCAGCAAGAATATAAGATATCATTTTACACCCTCATTTCTTTTTTTATAACATCCATAAAAAGTTCTTCTAAATTGTCATTTTGGTTAATGATGTTTTGATGTTGCAATTTTCCATTATTAATAATCCCAATATGGTCAGCAGTTTGTTCAACTTCTGCTAAAATATGACTAGACAAAATAACAGTTATTCCTTTTTCTGGGAAAGATCTTATTAAATCACGCAACTCTTGAATTCCTACTGGATCAAGTCCGTTAGTAGGCTCATCTAAAATCAAAAGTTTAGGATTGTTTAATAAGGCAATGGCGATACCTAGCCTTTGTTTCATCCCTAAAGAAAATTGACCACTTTTCTTTTTGCCAGTATCTTTTAAACTTACTATTTTCAAAACCTCATCAATCCTAGAATCTGGTAATCCTAGTAGGAGTGTCCTTACTTTTAAATTTTCCCTAGCTGATAAGTTCTCATACAAGGCAGGCATCTCTATCAAGGCACCAATATCCGATAAATCGTCACGACTCCACTCGTGATTTTCAAAAAAGATTTGACCAGATGTTTTATGAATCATTCCAGTAATCATTTTCAATGTAGTCGATTTACCGGCTCCGTTAGGTCCTAGCAAGCCATAGATAGAATTCTCTTTTATTTTTAAAGAAATATCATCTACTGCTTTTTGTTTTCCAAATGTTTTAGTAAGATTTTTTGTTTCTAATATGAATTTGTCCATAAATGAACCTCCTATTCATTTTATAAACTTAGTATAAAATACAAATTTAAGGATTCCTTAAGGAGATTGTATAAAAAATATAACCTAGTATTTTGAACAGTTTGGGATACTTCCTACTTCTGGAAAAGAAGCGTGGTAATAAAAAAATTTAAAATTACAAGAAAAACTCAAATCCTTGAAAGGCTTAGCTAATAAATAAAATAATGCATATGCTGTAATAACTAATAGGGATATTTCTACTTGATAGAACTATCAAAGGATTAAACTGGTAGTGGCAATATCAAGGAAAGATTTGGTTATTATTATCTAAGTTAAAGTCTTACCACATAGGGTAGGATAATTGTATTATACAAATCCTAATATCTTAAATGTAAACATAAGGAGGAAGCTTATGGATAAAATAGACAAGAAATTCTTACAAAAACTGGAAGAAAGATTCAAGGAAAATATGCACAGACACAAAGATATAAAATGGAACTTGATTCAAAGCTTAATAACATCTAATGAAAGTCTCTACCATGCACTTTTAAAGATGGAGGAAACTGGTGGTGAGCCTGACCTAGTAGATTTAGAAGTCTTTGGTGGCTTAGTCTATGTGGATATGGCAAAGGAAAGCCCAAAGGGCCGCCATAGCCTATGCTATGACAAAGAGGCAAGGGAGAAAAGAAAGAAAAATCCGCCACTCTCATCTGCAGTAGAAGAAGCGGAAAAAATGGGTCTAAGGCTAATAGATGAAGATGAATACTATGCCCTTTAAAAGTTATAAGATCTTGACACAAAGACAAGCAGTTGGGTGCGTACTCCTGATGATTTAAGAGGTTTAGGTGGAGCTATATTTTGTAGCAAAAGATATGCCAGAACATCTACCTACCACAACGGAGCAAACTCCTACTATCAATCAAGAGGCTTTAGGACTTGTGTTGAGGTTTAATAGGTAAGTAAATTATTTTGAGAATATTTATGAGTATTGTTAAATGACGTAATAAATTTAAGCTTTGGGATGTGTTTAACAAGAAAGATAATAAGGGTAAATTTATAAATAGGCATGAATAGTTAATGGCAACTTATTTATTATTGATTATTAAAAAAACATAGGGATTTTTAAAACGGAATGCAATCTGTAAACCCAGTGCATTCCGTTTATTTTTTTCGATTTATTCTATTACTATTTTTAATATACTTTTTTATGGTAGATTTATATATAATTTTGACAATAATTTAATTTCAATATAATATTAAATATATAGATATTATCAGGGAGGAGTTATTATGAAGTATTGCAAGTATTGTGGCAAAGAGCTTACTGATGATAGTGTTTGTGATTGTATAGAAGCTCAACTCGAAAGGCAGAGGAAGGCTAAAGAAGAAATTCAGTTTGAGTCTAATAGTACAGAAAAAAACACAGATTTTTCTCACGAGAATGCTACACAAAATCAAGATTACACAGTTGAAGATGATTTACACAGCGAAGAAACTTTTGAAGAATCAATAGAAAAACCTACAGAAAAGATTGATTATAGGGAGATTAAAGAGGAACTTTTAAATGAGGAAAAGTTTGATAGTGAGAAAACTGAGAGACCTTCTTCTAACTTTGATAGCAAGATGAATTTCGATGTTGACAAGGCTAAGGAAAGCATGAATGATTTCAAAGATATAGTTACAAATCTCACTAAGAAAGGTTGGAATGCCTTTATCAAACCTTATAGCGAAGGTGGAAGTCTCATTACTAGCCTTGATTATAAGTCATCTTTAATAATCTATCTGATAAATGGAATCATATCTTCTATTTTTGCAATGATTTATGCGTCAAAGGCGAACAAGGCAGTTGGCAGTATTGGAATATTTACAGACAAGCCATTTCCACTAATCAAGGTATTTTTCGTAATAACCATATCTTCAATAGTTATGTCTGTTTTGGTTTCCCTACTATATTATATAGGAACAGCAGTATTTACAAATACTAAGGAGATGAAATCATCATTTGCTATTGGTTCACTTAGGGCGATTTATACAATACCGGTCAAACTTTTGGCTATTGTCTTATCCTTGTTTACAGCTCTAGGATTTCCAATATTTTTCCTAGCTACATTTTTAAGCTTGCCAAATACAATTTCAAGTCTTTTTGCAAGCAGGAGATTTAGGGAAGATGGCATACCAAAGGCTGCTACCTTGGCTCTAATCCTGTTTCCACTTGTGTTTGTAATTGTGGCAAGTGTAGCTGCTGGCCCACTTACAGGAGGTTTGGGAGGAATGATAGAAGAAATCTCTCAATACTTGGAGAATAACATGTTTGGATTTTAGGAGGAGATATGCGTTGTAGTAAATGTGGTCATCCTCTGGATGATGATGCGAGATTCTGTACCAATTGCGGAACAAAGGTAGATAGAAGCGAAGGTTTCTACGAAAATGATTTGGAAAAGGAAAAGCGATCTGATACGGAAATTTTAGATAAAGACGAGATAAATCAAAATGAGGGTAACTTTTCCTACGAAGATCAGGAAATAATCGAAGAAGATGAAAATGTAGATTATGTAGAGGAAGAAACATTTGATGATGAAGTAGAAAATAGTACAAAAGCTACTGGGTCAAATAAGGGCGTGAGAAATATTATACTTATCCTCTTAGTCCTTCTTTTAGGTATTTTCTCCTACAGATATTACAAGTCTAGACCTCAAAAGATAGATGTGTCCTATTATTATGACATAGAACTAGAAGGGGTGGATGGTTTTGCCAAGGCAAATCTTGTTTTTGATAAGGATAAGTTTCTAGCTGATAATAAGGGGAAAATTGCTGGCAGAGATTCTTCTAATAAAGACGAGCCTTATGATGAATATTTGGCAGAGATAATAGAAAATATGGCGCCAGCAGAGCTTGATAAGTATGAAAATATCTCAAATGGAGATGAGCTTACAGTATCTTACACTATTCCAGAAGACCAAAAGCTAGACGTTGAGGAAAAATACAAGGTAGAATTTGTAGATCCTCAAAGTGAAACCGTAACTATAGAAGGTCTTGATGAAGTGGGCGAGTTTGACCCATTTGACTACGTCGACGTTAGTGTAGATGGGGTTTATCCAAACAATTACCTTAATATCAAGGTCGTAGATGATGCACCAGAAGAGATGAATTTTGTAAGTGTATCAGCTGATAAGGAGAGTAAAATCCAAAAGGGAGATACTATAAAGCTAAAAGCGGAAGCTAACAATGACACCCTTTCACAAAACTATGGCAAAAAAGTTTCAATTACAGGAAAAGATATAACCATAGATGATGTTCCTAGCTTTTTAGCAGATGTTAGCGATTTGTCAGAAGAAGATTTGGCTAGCCTAAAAGATGCAGCCAAGGGGAAAATTGAGGAAATGTCCCTACCAAATGGAGTTAGCCTAAACGATTATAAATATGTTGGCGAAGTTTTATCCTACAAGGAAAATTCGGGCAATGAACTATATCTCTTATATGAAATAACAGTTGCAGAGGACATCGAGGGCCACAAGGGCAAATTTACCTTCTACAATGCAGTAGACTTTTCTGATGTGACAATAGGTTCAGATAATCTGTATTCCTATATGGATATGCTCTATCAAAATGCAAGTCACAAGTTCACCAAGAAAGGGTCGACCAAAAGAGAATCCTTACCTTACAATGCCTACTATAGTGTAGATGAAATCCTAAAGGAAATTAAAACTGATAATAATAAAACTTACACAGAAAAGTTTGATCCAGACATATCAGTCTACAGGGTTAGAACAGATGGGATTGCAAATGAGTACCTATCTAATGAAAACTCAATCCTTACTCTATATGAAAATGGAAGTGCGAGATACCAACAAGAGTTTAACGAAATCTTTACTGGAACATGGACTAATGATGGGGATAATTTCTACCTTAATTTAGATGCTTTCAACAAGAATAAGGACCTAAAAGGAAAGGTAGATGTCGGCAAATCAATAAATATTCCAGATCAAAATCAGTGGAAGGGCGAAGTATTTAAAATTGTGAAATAAGATATAAAGAGAGCTTTTGTGATAGCTTTAACTAGCTTAGCAAGGCTCTTTTTTTATAAATTCATTGACAATATATTAAAATAATGATAATATATAAAGGTAACTGACACGCCCAGATAGCTCAGTCGGTAGAGCAGGGGACTGAAAATCCCCGTGTCGGTGGTT
>OBJZ01000295.1_pt1 | contig 16339 bp, 9 predicted proteins | sample 1481641 | NCBI WGS metagenome assembly OBJZ01 (sample SAMN02364493, study PRJEB22542) | human gut metagenome | isolation source: fecal sample | host: premature infant | place: USA: Chicago, IL | collected 2012-01
TCTGTACGGTGTTAGGTTTTAGCTATGTTATGGAATATACAAAATGTACGGAGCATATGGTGTATTTCATTTCTGCAGGGCTTAAAAAGATGACTAAAATCATCATCCCAGGTGCCGTTATTATTACATTCTTAATCAACATTGCACTACCTACAGCGGCAGGTTGTGCTGCGGCTGTAGGTGCACTCTTAATTCCTGCCCTCATTCGTTCTGGAGTACATCCAGCAATGGCTGGTTCTGCTATTTTTTTAGGCACATGGGGCAGCTCCTTGAGTCCAGGCCTTATGTTTAACCCTCAAGTGGCACAACTGGCGGGGGTAGACGTAATGACAGTTATTGCCAGCTTCTCCATGCAAGCAATTATCGGTATCGTAGTAGCCGCTATTTTGCTTAATATTGTAGCTATCGTTAAGAAGGAGCATACAGGGTATGTAATGAAAAACGATACTGTAGAGGAAGGCAAAGAGTTCAAAGTAAATTATTTCTATGCAATCATTCCAATTATTCCTCTTGTTTTACTTGTATTAGGTAGTAAACAGGTAGCGGTGATTCCAGAAATCTCCGTTCCTGTATCTATGCTCATCGGTACTGCTATTGGTATCATTGCCGTGCGTCCTAATGTGGCAGAAGCTGTTAAGAAGTTCTTCCGTGGTACTGGAGATGGTATGTGTGATGTAGTGGGCCTTATGGCTGCAGCAGCATGCTTTACAGCAGGGATGCAACTCATTGGACTTACAAGTGCCCTTATTGATGGAATGAAGAACTCTCAACAAATCGCCCAAATCGGGGCAGCCTTTGGTCCGTTCTTATTGGCGGTTATTTCTGGTTCTGGTAATGCGGCAGCTCTTGCCTTTAACGGTGCTGTAACACCGCATGCAGCAGACTTTGGTTATGGTATTATGCAACTTGGATCCATGGCTCAAATCGGTGCTGGTATCGGTCGAAGTATGAGTCCTGTAGCAGGAGCAGGTATCATCATTGCGGGACTTGCAGGTATCAACCCTATGGAAATGGCGAAACGCAATGCCGTCCCATGTATTATTGCGACTGTAGTCATCATGCTATTGTTACTCTAGTTCAATAAAACTATATTGTAAAAGAAAACCCGTCATGATTGTTGTGATCATGACGGGTTTTCTTTGTTATAACTTTTAATAGCCAATCAATATATTTGTATCAAAGCACCAATTCATATGATTTAAACTAGCATGGTAATCAAGATGATTGTATATAAGAGACTAATCAATTGATTATATGTAAGCGGCTAATTATATGATTTTTACGCATATATTGAAAGTTGAGATATAAGTAATATTTATGGATACCAAAGAAAAACGCAATTTGTTTTTATTGCATTTTCATAATATATTATATGTATTAAAGGAATAGTTACTATACCTTTGTGTCAGCCCATGTTTTCATAAATGAGTAAAAAGCCTGTACTGGCTTGGACTCAAGGGCACTATGACGGGTGTACATCCACGTATCCCGAGTCATGATATGACCATCAAGAGCTTTCATGGTTTCCTTAAATAGGTTAGGGTAATCATTACCACAGCTTTGGGTGAGGATGGTAAAACCAAGTCCTTGGTTGACGAGCTTCATACATGTATCGATGTCGTTCACCTCAATGGTGCGCATTGGAGGTTGTGAGTAGTGGGAATACCACCAATCATCAATGGTCTGCTGTAGATTCGGATCTGTCTGATAGTGAATATATGGCAAGCGAGGTAAATCCTCTACAGCACATGGTGTTTTGTTGAAGAAACAAAATGGTTCAGACCAGATATGTTCTTTCGACTCTGCCCAAGTGTGGGCACCGCGGATGATGGCAGCATGTAGGTGACCTTCGAGGAAGTCGTGGTACAGCTTATAGCTGAGTCCAGTATACATGATGATATCGATGTGTGGATAGGTTTCTTTAAAGGTGGATAAGATATGGGGGATATGATACTTTGCGAATACATTTGAGCATCCTAGGTTTAATGTACCGCGTGGTTCACTACCCATAGCTAATAGCTCTTGGCGTACCGAAGTATAGGAATTGAGCAAATCTTCGGCGTATCGTACAAGGCGTTGACCTTGATAGGTAAACTCTACACCACGAGTTTGTCGGTTGATGATGGGACAGTTAAATTCCTTTTCTAATTTTTTTATGCGCTCACTCAATGCAGGTTGCGTCATAAATAGACGACGCGCCGCATAAGTAATATTATTTTCCTCTGCTAAGGTTTTTAAAATTGTACAATCTTTCGTGTCCATAAACTCTCCTTTATATATGTATTATTGTACTCTATCCCATAGAGTTGGTACAGACGAGGGGACGCTAGGGCTATACAGATTAGATATAACTAAAGACTAGGTACTAGTAAGAGGAATGGAACTTTCACCAATAAACATGGTGAAAATATAGTGTTTGTAAAGGTTTACACATGCCTGAAAGTAATAAAGGAGTAAGTCATGGTTAAGTTAATTTCAAATGGTGTATTTTTATATCACGGTACGGATATCGTTCCTGCAGATTCTAGTACAGCCCTTGATCAACAAGAAGTTTTTAATAAAGAGCGCGCCTATAAGGAAACGATGGCGTACCGTATTTTAATGGACCACCAACAACATGAAGGTGATCAAGATTTACGCATCAAATTCGATGCCTTAACATCTCACGATATTACCTATGTTGGCATCATTCAAACGGCGATTGCCAGTGGTCTTGATAAATTTCCAATTCCTTACATTTTGACAAACTGTCATAATAGCTTGGCAGCAGTAGGGGGCACGATTAACGAAGACGACCATGTATTCGGCTTATCCGCAGTTCAACGCTTCGGCGGCGTGTATGTACCTCCTCATCTTGCAGTTATTCACCAATATATGCGTGAAACAATGGCAGGCTGTGGCAAAATGATTCTCGGTTCCGACAGTCATACTCGTTACGGTGCTCTTGGTACTATGGCGATTGGTGAGGGCGGTCCAGAGCTTGTAAAACAATTGCTTGGCCGTACGTATGATGTACAACGTCCAGAAGTTATCGCTATTTACCTCGATGGAAAACCTAAACACGGCGTAGGTCCACAAGACGTGGCACTCGCTATTGAAAAAGCTGTATTCGCAAACGGCTTTGTGAAAAATAAAGTAATGGAATTCGTAGGCCCTGGTATTGAACATTTATCCATGGACTTCCGTAACGGCATCGATGTAATGACTACAGAGACTACATGCCTTACAACTATTTGGAGAACAGATAGTACAACGAAAGAATTCTTGACACTTCATGGTCGCGGTGATGCGTACAAAGAGCTTAACCCTGGTGATGTAGCTTATTATGATGGCCTAGTAAAAGTTAATCTTAGGGAAGTGGAAAGTATGATTGCTATGCCATTCCATCCAAGCAATGTATATACAATTAAAGAAATCAACGAAGGTGGTCGCGATTTATTAGCAGAAATCGAACGTCAAGCGGTAGAGCAATTAGATAATAAATCCTTGTCTTTACAATTGCCTGAAAAACATTTTGACGGCAAATTGCATTTAGATCAAGGTATCATCGTAGGGTGCTCTGGTGGTTTATATGAAAACATTATGCAAGCGGCTAACATCGTACGCGGTAAGAGCGTAGGTTCCGGTCGTTTCGCATTTAGCGTTTATCCTTCTAGCCAACCAATTTACTTAGAACTTATGAAAAATGGTGCTCTTGTAGATCTTATGAGTGCTGGTGCCATCGTGCGTACAGCTTTCTGCGGGCCATGCTTTGGTGCAGGTGATACACCTAACAATACTGGACTCAGTGGTCGTCATGCGACACGAAACTTCCCGAATCGCGAAGGTTCTAAACCTGGTAACGGACAAATTTCTTCCGTTGCACTTCTCGACTCCCGTTCCGTAGCGGCTACTGCTATTAACGGTGGTGCATTAACTGCGGCTACTGATATCGATTATGATGATGTAGTACCAGCTTACCACTATGATGATAAACCTTATGAAAGCAAAGTATATAGCGGCTTCAATGAGCCTAAAAAAAATACTGAACTCATTTATGGACCATCCATTAAACCTTGGCCAGCTATTAAAGAATTGACCCCAAATGTATTGCTCAAAGTAGTTGCCTATATCGATGACCCTGTAACGACTACGGATGAGTTGATTCCATCTGGTGAAACATCTTCCTTCCGTTCAGATCCATATGCATTGTCTGAATTTGCCTTGAGCCGTAAGGTTCCTGAATATGTAGGTCGTGCTAAAACCGTTCGCGATTGGGAAAAATCTCGTCAAGAAGGTGAAAGTACAGTAGAGTTAGTCGCTGCATACGAAGAGGTTAAGCAAGCTCTTGGCTTGTCAGAATCTGTAGAAGATATGGCTAAGTCTACAGCTGTTTCCAGCATGGTATATGCTAATCGTCCGGGTGATGGCTCTGCTCGTGAGCAAGCAGCATCCTGTCAACGTGTATTGGGTGGCGGTGCTAATATCGCTATTGAATATGCTACAAAACGTTATCGCAGCAATGTAATTAACTGGGGCATGTTACCGTTCGTAACTAGCGAAGAAGACTCTAAAACTATGGTCGTAGGCGACTATGTATATGTGCCAAATGTGCGTGACCAATTATTCTCTGACTCCGATGATTACACAGCATATGTTATCAGTGGAGGTGCGAAGAAAGCAGAAATCACATTACATTTAGGGCACCTCAGCGATGAAGAAAAAGATATTATCGCAGCAGGGTGTCTCATCAACTACTATGCAAATAGCAAAGCATAAGCGGTGAACATAAAGGAGTAAGTTATGAACAGGTATAAAGAAATTCCTGTTACCTATATGCGCGGAGGGACTAGTAAAGGGGCGTATCTGTTAAAAGATACGCTTCCAACTGACCCAGCTGCACGAGACCGTATGATTTTAGATTTATATGGTTCTCCCGATGCGCGTCAAATTAATGGTATTGGCGGTGCCGACCCATTGACGAGCAAGGTAGCTATCGTAAATCCTTCTGACCGCGATGATGCAGATATCGACTACACCTTTGGGTATGTAGGTATCGCTGATGCGGTGGTAGATTACGAAGGTAACTGTGGAAATATTTCTGCTGGTGCTGGAGTATTTGCCATTATGGAGGGCTTTGTGAAAGCCGTAGAACCAGAAACAGTGGTTCGCATCTTTAATACGAATACAAATAAAGTTATTGAAGCGCATGTTCCAGTCCGAGATGGTAAGCCTATTATTGATGGTGATTTTGCCATCGATGGTGTTCCTGGCACAGGTGCTCGTATTACATTATATTTCTTGGAACCAGGCGGTTCTAAGACAGGTAAGCTACTACCAACAGGCAATGTACAAGACACAATTACATTGGTTGATGGTCGCACAATCCAAGTCAGTTTAGTAGATGCAGCTAATCCAGCTGTATTTGTAAAGGCTACAGATCTTGGTTATGAAGGCACGGAATTACCGGCTTTCACAGAAACGGATGGCAGTGTATTACTCAATACACTTGAAGATATTCGCACTACTGCGGCGGTAATGATGGGCCTTGCTCCATCTAAAGAGTCCGCCAGTCTTGCAGTTCCAAAGGTATGCATGGTGTCCGCACCACAAACCTACGTGGCAAACGATGGTCGAACTATCAAGGGGAATAGTATAGACATCGTGGCTCGTACAAAGGCACTAGCTGTAATGCATAAAGCCTATGCCGTTACAGGTGGTATCTGTACTGCTACAGCAGCGCTTATTACGGGTACTGTGGCGAACGAAGTAGTTAGCGAACGTGCTAAAGAAACGAATCAAGTTACTTTAGCACATCCATCAGGGAAGTTTGATTTCGAAATATGCTTGACCCATGATAAGGGTTGGCATGTGGAGAAGGCGGGCGTCGCTAGAACAGCGCGACCGATCATGAAAGGCATAGCTTATGTTAAAGGAGAGTAAGAATGAGTAAGCTACTTAAAATTGCAATTATGTTTGCCATTCCTCTGGTAATGTGGTTCATTACACCGCCAGAAGGTTTGAGCGTGGAAGCTTGGCGACTGCTAGGTTTCTATTTAATGGCTATCGTTGGTCTTGTTGTTAAACCTTGGCCAGCACCAATTATTTTGTTATTATCTATTGCAGGTTCTTCAATTTTCTTGAATGCAACGAAAAACGTATTGTCTGGTTATGCATCCACTACAGTATGGCTAGTATTCTCTGCGTTCTCCCTCAGTGTGGCGTTTGTAAAAACAGGACTTGGCCGTCGTATTGCGTACCTATTGATTAAATCCTTAGGACATACTACATTGCGTCTTGGCTATGTAACTGCGTTATTAGATCTTATTATTTCTCCGGTAACACCTTCCAACACAGCACGTTGTGGGGGTATCGTGTTCCCAATCATGAACTCTGTAGCAAAAGCATTGGGCTCTGAGCCTGGTGAAAGTGCTAAAAAAGCTGGTTCTTACCTCATGGTTAACACCTACATGGTTACTAAGGTAACAAGCTTGATGTTCGCTACGGCTATGGCGCCAAACTTATTGGCAGCTGACTATATGAATAAAATTTTAGGCGTAGATATTAACTGGGGCCTTTGGGCATTAGCACTCGTAGTACCTGGTCTTGTAATGCTGCTCATTACACCAGCTTTGGTATACTATTTAGACAAACCATCTATTCAACACATCGATTCCCATGCGATTGCCGATGAAGGTTTGAAAGAACTAGGACCTATGACTGGTCGTGAGAAATCTCTTATCGCTATCTTTATTCTTGCTTTAGTTGGTTGGGCATTGCCTTCCATTTTGACACAAGGGTTCGGAATTAAATTCTCCATCGATGCAACAGCAGTAGCTATCGTAGCTATGGTAGCAGCTCTTGTATTCGGCGTTATCAAATGGGAAGATATGCTTGAATCTAAAGGCGCTTGGAACACATTAATCTGGTTTGGTGGTATCATCGGTATGTCCAGTGCATTGTCCAAGGTTAAATTCTTTGAATGGCTTGCTACATTCATGGGTACACACTTCAGTTTCGGCGATAATCCTATGATGGCTCTTATTATCATCGGCGCTATCAGTATCGCTGTTCGTTACTTGTTCGCATCTGGTAGTGCGTACGTTGTAGCAATGCTTCCAGTATTCCTTACTGTAGGTAAAGTAGCGGGTGTAAACCCAATGGCGTTGTCCTTGTTATTGGCTGCTACAAACTCCTACGGTGGTGCGTTGACTCACTACGGTGGTGCAGCGGCTCCAATCGTATTCGGTGCAGGTTACAACACAGTTAAGAGCTGGTGGATTATCGGCGGTATCTTCGCTATCATGTGCTTCATCGTAAACCTTACAGTGGGCTACGCATGGTGGGAAATCCTTGGTATCCTGTAATATCTAACTAGAGACAATAGTTATTCTATACATATAGAATGATCATCCCCTAGCTAGTGAAAGTTTCAAAACTTTTACAAAACAACATAATAAAAGAGCTGTCCCAGAATCAGTACATCTGAATACTTGGGACAGCTTTTTTGCGTTATTTTAGTTTTAAGGAAACCCATAGGGCGGCGCCGATAAAGGTAAGGCTACATGCCCAGAAAAGGGTTGTGAAGCCAAATTGAGCGGCTACGATGGAACCACCAAAGGAGCCTAGAAAGTAACCCATAGACAAACAAGACTGATTGTACGAGAATACTTGTCCCGTATATTCCTTAGGTGTTTTTGATGCTAAATAGGTATTGAGCGCAGGTAACATACCACCTAGCCCAAAACCTTGCAAGAAACGGATAAACCCAAGTACATACACAGAGTCCACATAGGCTTGCGGTATATTGAGTAGACCTACATAGATCATCGAGTAGATGAGCACCTTTCTAGGGCCTATGCGGTCTACTAATTTCCCCAGTGGAGAGCTACTAAAGAATTGGGCGATACCCATGGCAGAGAACACAGCACCAGATATGAAGGCTATATTTTCCGTATTGCTTGGTAGCATTCCTTTAATGTAAACCGTCATAATGGGGGAGATGGCAGTAACCGAAATGGCATACAGGAAGGAGGTTGCAGATAAAGCGACTAAACTAGAAAACTCAGGTAAGTGAGTTTTTAGATTTCTAAAGGTTTGCTTCTCAACAAGTGGCTTTGGAACATAGTTTTCATGTACCAGCATTGCCGTCAAGCCAAAGGAGATAAGCATAAGGGCCCCGATGATAAAGAAGTCATTTCGAATACCTACTACATCACTGAGATACCCTCCTACAAGCGGACCGGCTAGTGAGCCTGCAAGGCTAAAGGATCCTATAATCCCTAGAGCCCAACCTGTATGGTTTTGCGGTGTTTCTGACGCGATAAGTGTTACCGATGCGGGGTAAAAACCGCTTACTAACCCTTGCAATGTACGAACGAGGAACACACCTTCTGGTGTAGTCTGAAAGCCCAATAATATACTACATATAGCCATACCAAGACTAGAGCGTATGAGGGTAATCTTACGTCCCTTACGGTCTGCTAATCGGCCCCAGAAGGGAGCTGCTAAGCAGACAATGAGGAAGGTGATGCCCATGGAGGCACCGGACCATTGTGCTATCGATCCTGTATCGCTTAAGCCCATTTCATGGAAGTATAGAGGGAGAATAGGGCTTACCTGACTAATCCCGAGGGACATGAAGAATATGCAGAATGCGCAAATGTACACCGTTCGTTTCCACGTTTCCAAAGTATCCCTCCTTTAGTCTTTCTTTTTAACTTCTTCCCAATCGCTTAAGTCCGGAAGCTTATTGCTTGTTATAGATTCTTGAATCCAGTAGTTAATAGAGGTTAAGTTGCTAGATTCCCGTTTAAAGCCATATACGATGTCATCTTCTACGTCGTCTTCTATAGTGATATAGAGAGAAATATGTAAGTTTTTACCTTTTCCGCGCTCGATGAAGTAGCTAATACCTGGATCGTCGAGGTTAGATGGGCGAACCGCAATGATATCGTACGTGCCATTGGCTACGCCTTCTAAGGCATCCTTAATCATTTGATTGGAAAGTTCATATTGATTGAGGTAGAAGATATCGTTGTCACAAGTTAATACATATTCTCGAGGAGGCGTAGTATTTTTGTACTGTTTTTCCCATCTTTCATCAATAACAGGCAATGTAGCATTATCATAGAAGTTTTTAATTAATGCGAGACCTTCAGGAATGGACATTTCTTTAAAGTATCTTATTTCATATACCCTAGGATCCACGTTTTCATCTAGTTCGCTAGGCTCCTCAATGTAGCCGTATAGATAGATAGTACAATTGTTTTTGTCTTCATTGTGGAACATAACGATACTGTACACATCGTAAATTACGTTTTCTATGGATTGGCGATTATCGTAGATGATAAAGCTGAGATATTTTTGTGTATCCCATTCCCGTTGAATGAAATTCCAGTCGTATTTATTCGTGCGCCAACCAGTAGTAGAGTCCTCAAAGATTTCTAATACATCAACGGAGTTTTGAGGCCATGCAGGTGGCATAGGATTACATGTTGTAGAAGATTGTTTTATGCCTTCTTTGTACTGATAGTGTCCATTAACTAGTTCAAAGGCCTCTAATCGCTCAGAGGCTTCGTCAGGAATTACCAACGGCTCACCAGTACCTAACCAATTATCGTTTCTTGTGTTGAGACGTCTGATGCTTTCACGAGCATGCTCGTAAAACGTAACGGCTTGGTCTAAATCAGGTTCTTTTGTAATGGCACCAATTTCGTAGCAATAGCCGGCGGCCAGTTGCCATAGATGGTCCGCATAGTCATAACTACCGTATCTATCGAAACATTTGCTAGCCTGATTGACGCACTCTATGGCGGTTCTTATAGCAGGGGTATTACCTTTTTTGAAAGTAAATACATAAGCGAGATACGGCCAAATAGCATCGAGCGTGTAAATAGCTGGTTGTTGTAATAAGTGGGCGATGCGAGACCAGTCTTGAGACTGACCATCGATATTCAATGTGCGAAGAATGATGGCTTGCATGGTAGCATAAGCGTGGTCATTAAAGTCTAAATAATCTGGGCTTATAGCAGCACGCTCGTAGTATCTGAGAGCCTTTTGAATATCCTGAGGGATTCTTTTGTTAGACTCACATGGTTTTGCATAGTACTCGGCAGCTTCACGCAAACACATGCCATTATTCATGGCGGCACCGCGCTCAAAATATTCGAGAGCTCGTTCATGCTCCTCGCGAGACTTACAAATATCGCCAGCTAAATACATCATGAGTGGCAAACCTGCTGCAGCCCCTTCAAAAATGACTTGTTCTTCCATTGCACTATTATCTTGCTCTATATAGGTAATGCGTAAGTTGCGGTATGCAATAATAAGGCCTGCTTCGGCGGATTTACGCAACCATTTCTGAGCAATGGTAGTTATTTTATTTGCGAACCTACGTTGATCTGCTTGGGCAAACAAGCCTTTTAAGAAATGGACAAAGGTAGATGGTTCACCTTCATTAGCCACCTTTTGAGCCGATGGTAAGATGTGGTAATCCCCCCATTGGAATACATTGGCAATGGCGTAGGCGCAGTAAGAACAACCCTTTTGGGCGCCTTCATAGACGCGTTGGAAGGCTTGGTCCTTTGTCATAGGCAACTCTTTTTCAATAGTTGGTGTAAGAGCACCAGAGGTACGCATAGCTTGTAAAATAGCGATGGCACTGCCTTTGCGAATAGCCGTATGTAAATAACTATACGCCTTAGTATCATCCTCGGGGAAACCTGCTTCAATCCAGGTGAACTGAGGGCCAGAATAGACGCGCGCTAAAATAGCATACACATCGCCGATACCCGGAATCTTTTGGCCTTCCTCGTCAAGTTTCACAAGGGCATCAAGCTCAGCCTTACCCTCCCAAGCGATATCTTTATTACATTGATGGAATATTTTATTGAAAGACTGCTGTATTTGATCAGTAAAATAAAAACTCATGCTCTCTCCTCCGCATAATAATCAGTAGAAGCTGATAACATATGTAATTTCAGTATACTATTAGTGTTTAGAGGAAATCAATATAAATATTCTGAATTTGCTAAGATGAATAGGGATACATTATTTAATCACAAGTAGCGATATTATATGATTAATGAATCTAAGGATAAGGTGAAAGTTAAGATTTTCCTTGACTTTCATTCTATAGAAACATTATAATCAGATTATAATTTTATACTCGCCTAAAGAAACCGATGAGGTGGAGATAAAAATAGGAAATGCACTCACAGAGAGCGGGATTAGCTGAGAACCCGTAGTACGCAGCTTATTAAATGGACCACCGAGGGCGCATGGAACAGAATGAACTTTCATTCCTAGTATGGTGCGACGTCACACGAGCGTTAGTCGTGAGGGATATGTTAGTATCCTGCGAAAGGGGAATGCACTGCATTCAAACAAGGTGGTACCGCGATTTATAGCATAATACAAGAACATTGTAATATAGAACTATAGACTCGTCCTTGACGTTATATTGTCATGGGCGAGTTTTTTTATTGGCAAATGCCAGATGGAGGTTCTCATGATTTTCCCTAGTCTTGACCGTGTGAAAGCTATCGCACCAGGCTACGATATCGTGCCTGTATATATGGAAATTTTATCCGACGTACGCACACCGATTAGCGTGTTGAAAGCGTTAAAACAAGTGAGCAGTCATACGTACTTGCTTGAAAGTGCGGATAATAGTAATCATTGGGGTCGTTATTCCTTCTTGGGCTACGATCCTAAGATTGAGCTTTTCTGTAAAAATCATAAAATGACTATCAAAGACGGTACAACGCGTACCTTTGAATGCTCTGACCCAGCTGCAGAAATTCGCAATATTTTGAGCCAATACAAAAGCCCTCGCTTAGAAGAATTACCAACCTTTACAGGTGGCTTTGTAGGTTACTTCGCATGTGAATATATCCGCTATATCGAGCCAACATTGGATTTCCCAACACCAGATGATGACTCTGCGATGGTAAACGATGTAGACCTTATGCTATTTGATAAGGTTATCGCTTTCGACCATTATAAAAATAAAATCTACTTAATTGCTAACATCAGCACAGATGATTTAGAACGCAACTACAACAAGGCTGAGCTTGAGTTGAAAGCATTAGCTGATCTCGTTGTAAATGGTAAAGAGGCAGATATTCCAAAAGGCATCCTCAAAACAGAATTTACTTCTGAATTTACAAAGGATGAATTTGAAGAGGTTGTTAAAAAGACACAGCACTACATTAAGGAAGGGGATATCTTCCAATGTGTTGTATCTAATCGCCGTGAAGCTGAGTTTGAAGGTAGCTTGTTAAATGCGTACCGCGTATTGCGTACGTTGAACCCATCTCCATATATGTTCTATCTATCTGGTGGCGATGTAGAGCTTACAGGTGCCTCTCCAGAAACATTGGTGAAATTGACAGATGGTAAGATGTATACCTTCCCAATTGCAGGCACTATGCGCCGCGGTAAAAACGAAGCAGAGGACCTTGCCATTGAGGAAAAACTCATTAACGACGAAAAAGAATTGGCTGAACATAATATGCTCGTTGACCTTGGCCGTAATGATTTAGGTAAAATCTCTAAATTTGGTTCCGTAAAAGTAGAGGCGTTACATATGTTGCAACGTTTCTCCCATGTAATTCACATTACATCTACTGTAAGCGGTGACATTCAAGAGGGCAAAGATGCTCTGGATGCGATTGGTGCTACCCTACCAGCCGGCACATTGTCTGGGGCTCCTAAGATTCGTGCCATCGAGATTTTACATGAACTTGAAAAGAGCCCGCGCGGTGTATATGGTGGTGCCGTAGGTTATATCGATTTCTCCGGTAATATGGACGTGTGTATCGGCATCCGCATGGCTATGAATAAAGGCGGCAAGGTCTATGTTCGAGCTGGCGCAGGCATCGTTAGAGATAGTGTTCCTGAAAGCGAATACAACGAAACCTTGATGAAAGGCCAATCCATGATTTCCGCAATTACAAATGCACAGGAGGTAGAATAATGGTACTCCTTATAGATAATTACGATAGCTTCTCCTTTAATTTATACCAATTAGTAGGCTCTATCAATCCAGATATTAAAGTCATCCGCAGTGATGAATTAACCGTTGAAGAAATTCGTGCTTTAAAACCAGACTATGTGATACTTTCACCAGGTCCTGGAAGACCAGCTGATGCGGGCGTATACGAAGACCTATTGCACGAATGCAAAGGAGAATTTCCAATCCTCGGCGTATGCCTCGGTCACCAAGCCATCGGCGAAGTATTCGGTGGCACCGTATCCTACGCAAAACAAGTGATGCACGGCAAACAAAGCGTGGCGAAACAAGTACATCCATCTAAAATCCTTAAGGACGTACCAGAACAATTTGAAGTCGCTAGATACCACTCTTTGGCGATTATCGACGAAACTATGCCAAGCGAACTCATCGTTACATCCGTTACCGATGACGGCGAAGTAATGAGCGTAGAACACAAAGACTACCCGATCTATGGAGTGCAATTCCATCCGGAATCCATCATGACACCAAACGGGGAACAAATGATTCGCAATTTCTTAGAAAAATAACCTCTGTTTGTATTCGAGGGGCTATTTATAAGTCTTAGAATGATAGAGCGGAAATAAGGTCTCTCGGAACTCCAAGTGGCCACCACCCCACTACGTGGGGCCGCCAAGTCGTTCCTTAAGACCTTATTTCCTGCCAACTCAATCTTGGCAGTACCTATAATAGCCCCTCTACAATACATATCGTAAACTATAGCCATACTTTCCTAAAGAAATATGCGAATCAGAACCTCTAATATAGAAAGAGGTGGTGCAAAGCACCACTATTCCCACCACCCTATAAAGAAATGACCTGTGCGTTACTCCATATAATGCGCAGGATCATTTAAGAGATATTAAATTGTTGTTCATTTTATTGTGCGTGTGACAGTGAGTAGGGCATATAAAAGATTAAGTGTTCTAGTGTTTATGTGAGTTCACGGGGTTCTAGGCCCGACTTTGGCCCTGCGAAGGCCGCAGGCCGTAGTCAGACCCGGCCAGTGGAGGGCATAGGTCCACGTGAATCACATGTAGCATTAAAGTAGGTATATGCCCTATTAACGTTGAACCAAAGAAAATGAACAACAAGTAAGGAGCTATAAAATGATTAAAGACGCATTATATGCAGTAACGCATGGTCAAGATTTATCCTACGACCTTGCTAAAGATACAATGAACAAGATTATGAGCGGCGATGTAGCCGAGGTTCCTATGGCTGGTTTCTTGTGTGCTCTTGCAGCGAAGGGCCCTACTGTAGATGAGGTTACGGCGTTTGCTGAGGTTATGCGCGAAAAGGCCGGTTCTGTTTCTCACGAAGGCACTGTTATAGAAATCGTAGGTACTGGCGGTGATGAAGCTAATACATTCAACATTTCTACCACATCTGGTTTTATCATTTCTGCAGCAGGTATTCCTGTAGCGAAACATGGTAACCGCAGTGTATCTAGTAAATGTGGCGCTGCAGATTTGATTGAAGCGTTGGGCGCTAAATTAGAGCTTAACGGCGAGCAAAACGAAGCGGTTCTTAACAAAGCCAATATGTGCTTTATGTTTGCTCCTGTATATCACCAAGCCATGAAGTATGCTGGCCCTGTACGTAAGGCGTTGGGTGTTCGTACGGTGTTTAACATCCTTGGCCCTTTGGCAAATCCAGCAGGTGCTACTGTGGAGTTGATGGGTGTGTACGATAAATCTCTGGTAGAACCGTTGGCTCGCGTATTGGCTAATCTTGGTGTTAAACGCGGTGCCGTGGTACATGGCTTCGACGGCCTTGATGAGATTACGGCTACCAATAAAACGTACGTATGTGAAATTAATAATGGGACGTTCACAAACTACGAATTCGATCCTAAGGAATATGGTTTCGAATACGCTGATAAAACTGAGCTTGAAGGTGGCGATGCTACGGTAAATGCTGAGATTACACGTCGCGTTCTCGGTGGTGAGCAAGGTGGTAAACGCACAGCAGTTCTTCTCAATGCTGGCATGGCGATTTACCTTGCGAAAGACGGCATTACATTGGCAGAGGGTATCGAAGAGGCGAAACATATAATCGACTCTGGCAAGGCGCTTGCGACAATGGAACAGTTTGTGAAAGCAACCCAAGAGGTGTAACCATTGATTTTAGATAAGATTATAGAGGCGACCAAAATTCGGGTAGCCCAAGAAAAACAGGTGGAATTTCCAGAGTCTGTGAAAGCAGTGGCTTTAGCATTACCATCTGATACAGGATTTCCTTTTGAAGCGGCCCTTCGTCAGCAAGATTTCAATTTCATTTGTGAAGTGAAAAAGGCATCTCCATCAAAAGGCATCATCGCTGAGCACTTCCCATATTTAGACATCGCCAAAGAATATGAAGTGGCTGGTGCTGCGGCTATCTCTGTTTTGACGGAGCCAGATTTCTTTAAGGGTGATAAAAAATATTTGCAAGAAATTGCAAGCACCGTAAAAATTCCTGTGCTTCGTAAAGACTTTATCATCGATGAATACCAAATCTACCAAGCAAAGGTATGGGGCGCTAGTGCAATCCTATTAATCTGTGCATGCCTCGATGTGCCTACGCTGACAAAGTTCCGTGAGTTAGCTGATTCTCTTGGCTTATCCTCTTTGGTAGAGGCCCATGACGAAGCAGAAGTGCAAATGGCCATCGATTGCGGTGCCCGCATTATTGGAGTTAACAATCGTAACCTCAAGGACTTCACTATAGATGTACAAAATAGTGTGCGCTTGCGCAATCTCGTTGAAGACGATGTAATCTTTGTATCTGAAAGTGGCCTTGAAACGCCGGAGGATATTCAAGTATTGCGCGATAACAATATCGGTGTAGCCTTGATGGGTGAAACCTTCATGCGTTCTCCTAATAAGGTTGAAAAATTAGCCTATCTTTATGGACCGACATACTATACACCTAAGATTAAGATGTGCGGTATCTCTAAGGTGGAGACTATCCCTGCTGTAGTAGAGGCAAAGCCTGATTATATGGGCCTTGTATTTGCACCAAGCAAACGTCAAGTCACTGTTGACCAAGCAAAAACCTTAGTTGAAGAACTACATAAACAGTACGCAAATCGATATAACAGAAACGCAGAACAATACAGTAATGATGTAGTACAAGATGGAACAATAATTAACGCATTGCAAGAAGAAACAGCAACTGGTGATGCGCATGAAGGGACACTGACTAGTACAGAAAATATAAGTCCGACACTTATACATCAAGAATTTATTAAAACGGTAGGCATTTTTGTCAATGAAACGCTAGATAATCTCGTTACGATTGCCACAGAAGTAAATCTTGATGCGGTGCAATTGCATGGCGATGAAGATGAAGCTTTCA
>OBJZ01000300.1_pt1 | contig 15885 bp, 19 predicted proteins | sample 1481641 | NCBI WGS metagenome assembly OBJZ01 (sample SAMN02364493, study PRJEB22542) | human gut metagenome | isolation source: fecal sample | host: premature infant | place: USA: Chicago, IL | collected 2012-01
GCCACCGGAGTTTGAATTCGGTGAGATTGTGGCGAATGGTAGCGCGGTCAAAAACAGTCGTAGGGGCCATAACCATCAAGCATATAAGCCCACACGCTACCCACCCTGTCGCGCGGGCGCGTTAAGCCACTTTCCTGCCCGGGAAGGTTGTATATCGCCTACGGAATGCACACCCTCACCGATAAACTGGGCACCAGTCGAAAGGAGAAGGAATGTATACGACGATCACCCTCGCTGCGCTCGCAGTTGTTTTAGTCTTAATCATCCAGACTATCCGCCGCGAACAGTCACAAGACCGTATGTATTACGCCGCACTTGGAGGCAGCATAAGCGCAGCAATGATCCTTGTCCCCTCTTTCCTTTTCACCCAGGCTGGTCTCTCGCGGGAACTGGCTGCACTGCTTATCTCCTTCGGCCTATTAGCCTTGTGGACTACCATTTTCGGACTTCGCCTAAACGCAAGAACCAGCAGGTAAACCTATATATTCCACAACATATGCTTTAGCATACGGCGGAACATACGCTATAACATATGCCTAAACATATGTCCCGCCATATGGCAAGACATATGACAGGGCTGACGGGCACGCTGATTTACCGTTATGGCTGTGCCGCTTTAGACGTTTTTCAACGCCCGATATACCGTAGGACGGGTCACCCCGAATTCCCGCGCCAAGGCTGCTTTCGACTCCCCTGCCAGTGTGCGCCGTTTAATCTCCGCTACCTGCTGCGGGCTAAGAGCAGGCTTGCGGCCTTTGTATTTGCCAGCCTTTTTGGCCAACGCAATCCCCTCCGCCTGACGCTCGCGGATAATGGCCCGCTCAAACTCCGCAAACGAACCCAAAATACCCAGCATTAAATCTGCGCGTGGATCTGTGGTGTCTTTCGCAAACGCGAGATTCTCATGCAGAAAAGTAACAGTCACACCCTTGCCGGTAAGCTCATCAACAATACCGCGAAGATCCGTAAGCGAACGGGCGAGACGGTCAATCGACGACACGACAAGCTCGTCACCGTCGCGCACATACGCCATACACTCGACAAGCCCAGGGCGCGCAGCCTTGGTACGGCCGGAAACCTTATCCTCAAAGAAACGGTCAATCCTGCCAGACATATTGAGCAGTTCTTTCTGACGCTGATTATTCTGCTCCACCGACGAGACACGGATATAGCCCACCCGCTGCCCATGCGAACCAGAGTCACTGCCCATTAGTCTTCGCCCCGCGAAGGTTTAAAGGAAACAGTCTCTTGTTCTATGACCGCATCACGATACGACTCGATTGCATCCGAGAGGGCGTAAAGCTGAACGCCGTCGAGACCGTCAGCGTCAGCAAGCAAGGCTTGCACAATCCTGCCCAACGCCTGCTGCCCCGACGACAGCCCACCATGCAGATCTTTCACCCGCGCCAACGCGGGCACAGAGTCAATATGACTTTCAATATGGAAACCATCCGACGATAACACCACACTCACCACTTTCTGTAAACATAAGGCCTAGACCCTCCTAGACACGTGTAAAACAATGCTAGTAACGGCCCTATTTTACAGGAAACATTCTGTCGCACACCGGCGTAACAATAGGGTGTACTCTATATAACTAACATTACCTACGGAGATGGAATGATTGATTTTTTAGCGTGGAGTGGATCTGGGGCGGTCGTCGGGTCTTTTGCGACAATACTTTTCAATTACGTTAGAAACCGGAAAGTTGACAAGCAAAAGGAAAAATCTCTCGCCGATAGTAAGTTAGAAAAGAAGCGCATTCGGCAAATGGAGGCCGTTAGATCTGTCCTAGGGGAAACGCTAGAAGAAATGCAGCTTATAAGTAAGCCGCATGAAGTAGACAAGCTCGTATCTTCTGAAGAAGACTTTTCGGAAATTGCTAAGACGCTTGTGCAGAAATATCGTTTTCGAGTGAAGTCGGAGTTGGCAAAAGCGGATCCATTTGTATGTGATCCTTCAGTCAGGGAAAGCTTCGACAAGATTAAAGAAGCAGTATCTGATGAATGGTACGGTGACTTCCTTTTTGTTGTCGATTTCGCGACCGAGCGAAATGATGCTGAGGGGGTCATTCGTACATTTAGCGAGTATCTAGCAAAAGTAGCGGCAATTACAAACGAGTCACTTTCTAAAGCGGTGGAAGCTTTGGATTCAGATTCTCCACAGTGATAAAGCTGTTTAGCCCCCCTGGCTTGAACATATGGCGATGAAAACTAGACTTCAAGTAGTTGAACTTTTGGTATGGAGATGCCTATGCGTAAGACCTTAATCAGCCTCACCGGCCCCGCCTTCGTTGCTGCAGTGGCTTACGTCGACCCCGGCAACGTAGCCGCCAACATCAGCGCCGGCTCCCACTACGGCTACCTCCTGGTGTGGGTACTCGTCGTGGCCAACCTCATGGCCATGTTCATCCAGTACCACTCCGCCAAACTGGGCCTAGTCACCCACCGCTCCCTGCCGGAAATCATGGGCGAGCGTCTCTCCCGCCGCGCGCGCCTAGGCATGTGGGCCCAGGCCGAGCTCATCGCCGCGGCCACCGACCTCGCCGAAGTCATCGGCGGCGCCATTGCCCTGCAACTCCTCTTCAACCTCCCCCTGTTCGCGGGCGCGCTCATCATCGGCGCGGTCTCCATCATTCTCCTCATCTTCCAGAAGAAGAACCAGTGGTTCGAGGGGCTTGTCATCGGCCTGCTCCTGGTCATCTGCATCGGCTTCCTTGCCGGCCTCGCCATCGCCCCGCCCGACCCCGCCGACGTGGCCGGCGGCCTCATCCCCCGCCTAGAGGGCAAGGACAGCATCCTGCTGGCCGCCTCCATGTTGGGCGCCACCGTCATGCCGCACGCCATTTACCTACACTCCTCCCTGACCAAGCAGCGCTACCCCGACCTGGAAATCCCCCACGTGCTGGCCGGCACCCGCGCGGACATCGCCGTGGCGCTGTCCATCGCCGGGCTCGTCAACGTGGGCCTGCTGGTCCTGGCGGGCTCGGCCCTCTACGGCGTGGACGGCACAGAGACCATCTCCGGGGCCCACACGGCGATTGCCAGCCACCTCGGCCCGCTGGCCGGCGTTCTCTTCGCCATCGGCCTGCTGGCCAGCGGCCTCGCCTCGACGTCAGTGGGCGCCTACGCCGGCTCCGAAATCATGGACGGCCTGCTTCACATCAAGGTCCCCCTACTAGTCCGCCGCCTGGTCACGCTCATCCCGGCGCTGGTCATCATCGGCTGCGGGGTCGACCCCACTATGGCACTGGTGGTCAGCCAGGCACTTCTTTCCCTGGGCATCCCCTTCGCCATCATCCCGCTTTTCCGCTATGCCGGCTCCCGGGACGTCATGGGTGAGTTCGCCGCGAAACCCTGGTCTATGGCCGTGGGCTGGACGCTTGCCGCGCTGGTCATCGCACTCAATCTCGCCCTCGTGCTCCTGCCGCTGCTCTAGGCCGCCTACAATCAGCAGCCATGATTGAAGTAGCAGCCGTCGTCATCCGCAACCCACAAGGCCACGTGCTTACCGTGCGCAAGAAGTCCTCCACCAAGTACCAACTGCCCGGCGGCAAGCCCGAGGCGGGCGAGGCGCTTGTCGACGCCGCCCTGCGCGAAGTTGCCGAAGAAGTAGGCCTCACCCTCGACGCCGAGAGCCTCAACAAACTCGGCACCTTCGACGCTCCCGCCGCCAACGAACCGGGCGAGGTCGTCGTCGGCACCATCTTCACCTACACCCACACCGTCACCGCCGACGAACCCCATGCCGCCGCCGAAATCGGCGACACCGCCTGGGTCAACCCAGCAGCCCCCGACCGCGAGCTTGCACACCTGCTGCGCGACCGCGTCTTCCCCACGCTGGCCTAGCGCCAACTGTCAACACTTCGGCGTCATTGACCTCGAAACCATCAAGAGCTACCCTTTTGAACATGTTCACTGAACACGTTCACTCATCGCGCTCGGCCGCCAAAGCTGGCACCGTCAGCAAGGTCCTAGCCACCGCCTACGAACTCTTCCTCACTCAGGGCTACGCCACCACCAGCATCCGGACTATCGCATCCGAAGCTGGCGTTAGCGTGGGAACCGTCATGGGAGTCGGCGACAAACAAACGCTGCTCATCCGCACCATTGGCCAACACATTTCAGAACTCCACGATGACATCCGGGGACAATCCGATAGCCTTCTCGATGTCCTGAGACCTTTCCTCCAGATGTTTACCGGCCACGAAGAGCTCTCCCGCGCCTTTGGCGCAGCACTCATCCAACAAGGCAATCAAGGCGAAGCGCTCACCGCACTCAAAACGCTCCTGACCGATGAAATCACCCTGCGACTCGGCACCAGGCTCAGCAGCGCCGATGCGGCCGAGTACGCCGACCTGCTGTACAACGTCTACCTCGGCTTACTCATCGGCTGGGCCGCCGGAATCTACGACACCGAGCACCTCACATCCCAAGCCGCCTCATCGATCGAACGCCTCAACACCGCATTCGGAGTAACCCAATGATCCTAGAATCTTCCCCAGCCTGGCCCTCCCTTCTACTAGCAGCCATTCTGCTTGGCGACGCCGCCCTCTCCCTCAAACCAGTCCCCTTCATCGAAGCCTGCCTCAGCGGCGTCAAACTCCCCAAGGACTGGTGGTGGGCGCTCATTGTCATCAAGTGCCTCGCCGCCGTAGGACTCATTGCCGGCCTCTGGTTCCCCGGCGTAGGAATCACAGCCATGATTGGAGTCATCGCCTATTTCTGCGCGGCCGCAGCAGCCCATGTCCGCGCCCACTTCCTCGGTAGCGCATTCTGGATCAACTGCTTAGGCATGCTCGCATTCTCCATCGGAGTACTGATCCTGACGCTCGCACTGAATTAAGACACCAGTCAACCTTTCACGGCTTCCTGAAGGCAGATACATCATTGCACCTCTTGAATGATGACTTGATGCTTTCTACCCTAAAGGTATGCGCACGACGATAAACCTCCCGCCGAAACTCCTTGAAGAAACGAAGGTCCAAGCCAAAGCCAACAATGTCACTTTGAGCTCATACGTCGAAGAGGCGGTCCGCGCTGCCCTCAAGAAGGAAGCCCGCATCAGTACCGAAGACACCCCCGTTAACCTGCCCTCCTTCGATTGCGGCGGACCGGCTCTAGTTGATCTCAGCAACAAAGAAGCTGTGTGGGCGGTACTCGATGATCATTCCTGATGTCAACATTCTCGTTTATGCCTTCCACTCCGCTGCACCGCAACATAAACCCGCTCAACAATGGCTAAGTAGTGCTCTAAATCGGCATGAAACAATTGGACTCCTGGATGTTGTGGCAACGGGCGCTGGTTGAAAGTTAGGGAGTGAAAGGGTGACCGACATTGTTCATGAAGCCCAAGACACGCACCTGTGTGCCCTATTTATCAAAGCCCACGGCGACGGTGGAGACTACGAGTACGCGCTAGACGCCCAACAGCGCCGCCAAACACCTGCGAGCAATACAAGCAGAACTACCCGCTACTTCCCCACTGGACCGCGACGCCGGCATACTCGCTAAACTCGTGCGCGCAGCACAACGGAACCTCTCTCAAAAACGCCCCGCAGATAACCCAGACGAACTTCTAGACTTAGCCACTAGTCTCAAAGAACGACTGGAAGGTACTCAATAAAAGGAAACTCCCCTAGTGCTTCTCGTCGTTGGAGGCACTGGGGAGAAGCCACCTGCGGGGGTGCGGGAGTCGTGGCTTTTTGTTTTCCTTCCGTCCGACTATGCGCCGGGGGAAGCGCGTTGCGGACACCCAAAACAATACCGCCTTCACGTGCGCCCGCAACCGGAGTGTCCCTCGGCAAGTTGATAGCTTTAAAATTCGGGATGAGTATATATGCATATGTGTATATCGGCATATGCATATAAAGCGATTTCTGATCGGTCCCCTGCTTAACGGTTTCCATACGTATAGCATCATATACACACATACGCATGTCACTACCCGAGTAAATCCTCCCTGAATCTATTCTTATTGTATGACTCGAGTAATTTCCGTAATTCAGTCGAAGGGTGGGACGGGGAAGACCACACTTTCAGTAATGCTCGCAGAGGCAATTCGGAAGATGGGCTATACGGTCGCAGTCGCAGACGGCGACCCCCAGCAATCTGCCACCCGATGGGCAAGCAAAGTGAAGGATTTTCCATTTCCTATCGAATCTGTCCGCAGCTCAAGTGATTTCTCTGGAGTTGCCAGGAGGGGGAACAATCCGGACTTTCTTATAGTCGACACCCCTCCAGGTGGTTTAGCTTTCATAACCGAAAGCGCCGAGGCTGCCGATTTAGTCCTTCTCCCCACTGGTGTTTCCCCGATGGATATTGACCGAACGCAGGTAACGCTTTCTTGGCTAATAGAAATGGGGATACCAACAGCAGTTGTTCTGTCGAATGTCGACAGAAGGGAAAAACTTCTAGATAAAGTCCATGCCGAGCTGGAGGGTGACGAGACTGCAGCGCTTGCTGAAACAGTCATCCCAACTAGAGCAGCTACGCGTCGCGTTTTTGGAACAAAGCCCAAAACTACGAAGGTTTGGGATTCTTTGGCCAAAGAAGTCGTCGCAGCATTTGAGGATTAAGGGGTACACAGTGGCAATTCCAAAGGCTAAGAATAAGGCGCGGAAAGAATCGTCTGGAAATAGGTCGAAGAGCTCACCTTCAACAAAGATGTTCGCTCAAGCTAATGATAAAGCGACACGTCTTCAGTTGTACGTCCGTGATCGACAATTGATTAAAGAGCTCAAACTCGCTGCAGTGGAAGAAGAGAAAAGTATCTCCCAACTTTTTGAAGAGTGGGCTACACGATGGCTCGAGGAAAGAAGCTGATCGCCTGGTGTATATGCCTACATACACATGTGCGTATGTAGGCATATACACATGTGAGCGCTAGCGCATTGACCTCGCTGTTTTCTAAAGCTCTAGGCCTTGTTCTTCTTCAAGCTCGTCGGTGGGAGTTTGTTCCTCGTTGTCGTGGTTGTTGCTGTGGGTAGTGGTGATGTGCGGTGCGTCGTCTAGTCCGAGGCTTGCGATGAAGTCGAGGCTTGCTTGTGCGCCCTCGTGTAGCTCGCCGGCGTCTTCGTCTTGGGAGTTGTCGGTGTTGTCGGCTTCTGCTGTGGTCTCGGGCGCTGGTGGTTCTTCCTCCGCCTCGTTGTAGGAAGTGTCTGGCTTGTCATAGTCAGTGTTGTCTGGTTCGTAAGCAGCGGCGATGGCATCTGCCATCATGTCGCGGATTGTCTCTTGGGCAGGCTCATCTATGCCAAGTCGGCGCAGTTCGTAGGTGCGTTGTGCGGCAAGTAGGTTTACTTCATCGGCGATGTAGCCTGCATGGTCGGCAACATCGTTAGGGATTTCCTCTGCGCGCAAGCGTGCGGCGATGTCTGCGTGGTCGGCGAAGTCCATTTTCTCGCGGCGGATAGTATCGAGTCGCTGTTGAAGCCTCTGAGTGTGGTCATTGTCGTGTTGCACGGCAGCGTGGAGGCGCTTGTCCCATTCTTCAGTGTCGTCGGCGCGGTAGCAGATTTCGTCCCACAGACCTGCCTCCGGCAGGTTAGCGCCGGTCTCTTCAATGGCCTGCTGCGCTAGGCTGCGGCGCTGTTGGGCTTGTTCAAGACGCGTGTGCGCCTGGTCTATGCGCTGTTGGTACGTGCCAAAGCCTGCGGCGTCGTGGTCGTAGGACCGCTCGGCTACCGGGCGGGTGTAGTCCTCTTTAAGTAGGCGTTGGTGCTCAATGTCTGCCAGGGCTGTTTCTTCGTCGCGAAGGGCTGCACTGTGGTCTGCCATGGCCTGCTCATAGGCGCGAATACGCGCAGCATCAAGACGTATCTGCTGATAGTCGGCCTGTACCTCATTGACAGCGGCATTCTTGTCCTCGTGGAGGCGAGTGGTGATACTTGCTTCCTGCCAAGTGAGCGATTCCACCTTCGAGCGAGCAAAGCGTGCGTGCTCTGCCAGCACCTCCTGGTTAAGCCGGTTAAGGTTTCCTTCCTTACCAGTAAGGCGAGCAGTTTCCGCGCGGTCGTAAGGGTTGTGGGTGCGCAGCCACGTATCGAGTTCTATATCTGCCTGACCAGATACAGGCGGCAGCTGGTTGCGCTTTCCGGTATCGTGCAAGCGGAATTGTTCGTCTAGGCGGTAGCGGATAAGCCGTGCCGGATCGTGGGCGTTGTCAATATCGCGAGTAGCCGCGTCCATGACGGTGCGCGGGTCAATGCCCGCGTCGATAAGCCGTGCCCAACCGTGGCGGATGGGTGCTACACCGTCGTCGCCAGCTTCAATCTTTCGGGAAAGCTCGCCGGGTAGGGTATCGATCCAGTCGGGGAGGTAGGCGTCGATGAAGTCGTTGGTGGCTTCGTCTTTGCCCATAAGCCACAGGCCCATCATGCGATCGGGTGAGGTTTGCTCATCTACGACCTCGGCTATGACCTCGCGTGCAGCCTTCGGGCTGTTATCGCGCGAGATTGCCTTATTAAAAACGTCCCTGACACTCGGAGCATGGTCTATGCCTTGGTAGTGGTAGTGGCCTTCCTCGGCAAGTTCATCGAGCTGGTGCTCGGTAACGGCATAGATGTGGTTGGCGATTTTTCCTCGGGTGAGTGCGACATACAGCCCGGCCCTATCGACGTGGTGGTCGATTACCGCGCGGGTGCAGTCCACGGTGCTGCCCTGGGCGCGGTGGACGGTAGCAGCGTAGCCTAGCTGCACGTTGTCGTGGACGTAGTCTGCTGGCAGGCACAACTCCTCGCCGGTGGTTTGGTTGCGGGCGGTGATACTGCCGTCCTCAGCAATGGCGGTAACTGTCATAAGGGTGCCGTTGTTGATACGGGTACTCGTAGCAGTCTCATCGTCGTAGAAAGTCTGGTTTTTGCGCGCCAGAATCGTATCGCCAACACCGGCTTGTTCGCCTCTAGAAAGCTGGGCTTCCACGGTGGTGTCTACAACGCCCACGGCGATGTAGTGGGCGCGGATTGTCTCGTTGAGCTCTGCCACATCGCGGTTGGTGGCAGCGATTAGAAGGCTGGTTTTACCGCTAGAAATATCAGCCAGGTAGTCTGCTGCGGCCTTATCCAGCATGTCGCCGCGCGCGCCACCATTGACCCAACCACGCTCTAGATAGAAGTCGAAAGTAGACGAATCACCTTCACGCAAGCGCAAGCTGGTAGCAGATTGCTCACGGTCACCGCCGAAGCGTACGACTTCGGATAGTTGATTATCAGTGCGGCCAGAAGCATTGACCATAGCGCCGAATAGGCCGCCGTTTTCGACCGCGCCTAGCTGTTTATGGTCACCGATAAAGCGCACGACTGCGCCTGCCTCTTCGGCAATTTCGAGCAGTGAGCCGATGTTAGGGGTCGAGGCCATGCCGGCCTCATCAACGATGATCATGTCGCCTGCGTTAATGGATACTGGAAGGTCTTTTAAGCTATGGCCGGGCTTTGTGGGGTGGTTTCCGCGCCAGGTGTAGGTGAGTTTGTCGATGGTATAAGCGTCAAAGCCTAAGTCTTTAGACAACACGTCTGCTGCTTGTGCAGACGGTGCCAGGCCAATCACGTTGCGGCCTTCATTGGCCCACACGTTGGCGACAAGACGCATAGACGCGGTCTTGCCGGTACCTGCCGGGCCTACGCCGGTAGCGGCGAGTGTGCCGCAGGTAAGGAGGTAGCGGGCCATGGATTCCTGCCCGGTGTTAAGGCGGAACCCGGCCTCGGCTTCGTGCTCATCCAGTACCTTATCAATCGCGTGAGAGGGTGCGAATGCGGCCACTGGCTCGTTGAGCGCGGCCAGCGCTTTGTCTTCGGTATCGAGAATGTCCTGGGTGGTATAAAGCTCACTATCAGCGCGGGCATCGCGAGCTTTACCTGCCGTGTTCTTCAAGGCTTCGGGCAGTTCCAACACGTCGAAATCATTGAGCGCAATGGCCTTATCGCGCACAATTGCTTCCACAACTGTGGCGTGGATAAGGTCGCGCTCGGAAAGAGAATTAAAGCGATATCCTTGGAGTTTTCCACCCGCAGCAGTCGCTACATGCGAGGTACGAAAGTAGGAACGACGCCTGACAACCGTGTCTAAAACGTCGTCAATAAGGCCCGAAAGGTGGGCCTCGGCGTCAAACAGTGGGCGCTCATCATGGCCAGAATTTGCGGCAAGTTGGTTAATTGAAGCTAGTTCTTCTGCTCCGTTTTCACGGTCAGATACTTCGTTTTCCCAGCCTGCGCGAAGCTCGTATAGGCTTTCTGCCTCACGCTTTGCGTCACGGGTTTCCAAGATAGCTTGCTGCCACAAACGACCTACCTCAACCGAGTTTGGCGTCGTTCCGCGAGCGGCAACAAACTCTTCCACCAGGCGCTTGTAGACCGGCTGCGCTCCGCGTCGACGCTTAGAAAACGACTCCATCAACGACTCGGAAACACCCTCGATCTCCCACGTGGGTTCCTTGTTGACCCCATGGTCGCAGGCGGTGAATGTGTAGCCCATTTGGTTAGAAAGCAGGGTGTTCAAGATGGAGTCATAGCGGTGCGAAATCGACTGGTGATACTTCATCAACGTGTACCCATCGATGGACAACCAGCGTCCATCTTCGGTTTGCACCTTGTTGGATACCAGCACGTGCGAGTGCAGATCAGGGTCTCCTGCGCGCGTATCGTAGTGCTTAAATTCCGACGCTACGAAGCCTTTAGTCTTGACTTGTTCGCGCCCCCGCTTTCCTACTCGGGTAAACAATGCGTTGTCTTCTGCCCACGCCATAGCCTCGCTAACAGCCTGATGATGAAGCCTCTCAATGCGCCGCGCGGTCTCTTCATCAGACAACGCCCACACCACAGACACCGACTTCGCAGGCGAGAAAGTCAGGTCAAACCCCGACACAGATTGACGCACATTGTCCTTTAACCCGTTGACCCAGTTGACAACTTCTCGGCCTGACTGCGGCTCGACTCCGTGTTCTTCAATGAAGAATTCTCGGCCAATCTCCTGGACTAATTCGGCTCGCTCCTGCTTTCCCATCAGCGTGCCAGTTGTCTGCCTATGGCGGCGCTCCGCGTCACGAAGAGCGACCAAAACCGGCACATCATTAGTGAAGTTAGCGAAAGGACGCCCCAGCTGTACGTCCTTGATTTTCTGCCCTTCGGACATCTTCATATCCGCATCTGGGTGCAGGCCCTCGCCGTACAATGCGGCCATTTGCGACTCGGTAACTTCCCCACCCTGCACGACATTCTCGGTGTTCAAACCAGCAAGACCAGCGCCCAGCCAACGACCTGGCGGGGTGCCTTTCGCGTCGTAATACTTCGACAAACTCGGCGCGTCTGTCGGCCCATCATTGGTAGCCACAGAGCGCAACAGGTACTCATAACCTGTTCCGCTATGGACTACGCGCAGGGTCATCATACGCCCCAGTCTAGCAGCCAAAACCCGATTAACACTAAGAGTGCATATAGTGTGTTGTAAAAAGGGCGCTCGCGCCCACGGCTGCAGGTCTACAGCGCTGTCGAGAGACTGCAGGGATAGTCCACTGCTTGCTTCCGATTACGCCGAACTTCCCGCGTGGTGTTTGTGTCAGGAGCGGGGCGGTGTGTGCGCTGGCATTGTGGGTTTATGGTTACCGCAAGTAGAAGTTTGAAGAAGCGTCAGGAACTGCGTCAGCGTCTCGAAGAAGAACAGCGTAAGCTGCGCGACCGGAAGAAGAGCATCAACTCGTTGCTCAGCCTTATTGAGCAACGAGACAAGTTGAACGAAAAGATTGGTCAAGCCTCGCAGTCCATTATCGACCTAGGCGAAGCAAAGGAGTTTGTGCGCGAGCTCGTCGGTGTGAGCCAGCGTGATTTCAACGCCATGCTCAAGACTGCTAAGGAGTTCTCCCCTAGTGCCGAGGATTCCTCTAGCGAAGATGAGGCGAACGCTGACGATGGTGAGCGCCAGGACAACGACGAAGCCGCCAGCGCCACTAAGGGCGCTGGCGGCGATGATGCCGATGACAATGGCGACCAGTAGTCAGTAGAGAGAAAGACAGTCTTCGGCGTTAGCGGCTGCGGCTACTGTTGCTCGTTCAGGTCGTACTACTCACCGGGGTTGACGGGCGCGGCGTCATACGGGTTGGAGTATGGCGAGTCGTTGGTCTCGTCCGTGGCGCGCTCGTAGTGGTCAGCCGTGGAGCCAACCATCACGCCGGGGAAGGTGAGGCAGTACCAAGCGATTACTCTGCCTAGTGCTCTGATGATTCCTGTTCCCAATCCTGCGCTTCGTATCTGGGCAATGAGCATCCAGACCAGCATGGCGATGAGTGCAGATGGGGACATGGTTGGTAGCCGATAAATGGCAGTGCGCCCACGGAAGCGTCCTTCCTCTCTGTGGCGCGCGCCGCTCATGATGCTGTTAAAGAGTTTGAGAAGACTCCTCCAGTCTTACGTGTGGTAAACATTGTTTACCATTGCTGCCAAGGAGAGGATACTGCATATGAAACAAGCACCCCACCCTTCCGGACGTGTGGTGTCTGTACGGATGCCAGATGAGATCATTGAACGACTCGACGCTCTCTGCGATAGGACAGGACGTAGTCGAGGTTTCTACTTAAAAATGGCTATTACAGCCATGCTTCCCAAACTAGAAGAATTCCATTGGAATCAAGTGGCTGCAGACTTCGAAGAGAAGACAATAAACAACTTGTTTAACCAAATAATGCTCAACGGGCTAAAAGACGAGCCCGAAGAACAACAGTGACTCCACTAATACCTTAGGTTCCGAGCAAGCTTCATCAAAGCAAACGGCCAATAAGGCTTCTTGGCAACAGTCGCCACCATTACTAAATCTCCCAGTAAGTCACACTGATGTGATTTAATAGGCGGAGAAAATAAAAAGACGCGCCCCACACCCGTGGGGTGCGCAGCGCGAGCGGCACACACCCTCGGTTCAAGTCCAGGGCGCGCACATTCCTCAAAACATGAGGAAACCCCCGCATCATCGAGCGCCAACTCTAGCGGGGGTCCAAAAACAATACGACACCGACCGTGTCGGTTAAGACTTTACCACTTCCACACGGACAGTGAGCAAAGCACAACACGGGCGGTGTCGATAATCCGAAAGGAGACTAAGGCACCATGCAGCCCCCGCACACGCCAGACGAGCGCCGCGCCAAGCTCGAAGCAGTCAAAGAACTAGCCCGCAAGCAAGAACACGACGCCGCACAAGAACTCCTCCAAGCCCAAGACGTCGGCTACACCTCCAAACTCTTCGTCCAAGCACTCTTCCCCTACCGCAAAGCAGAAAACAATGAGCGCGTCGTAGAAACAGCACAAGGGATAATCTCGGTCTACTCTCGCAGAGGCCTGCCCTACGGCAAATACCCGCGCCTCATCATGGCCTACATCATTACCCGCGCAGTCGAAAACGCCGGACGCCTCAAAGAAGGAAAAATCGACGAACAGGAAGCGCGCCGCATCCCACTCGGACACTCGATGAACCATTTCCTCAAAGCAATCGGCGTTCTAGGCCGCGGAACTGGCGGAGCAACAGGCAACCTGAAAAACATTCGCGAACAAATCCTTCGCATCGCAGGCTCCACCATCACCGTCGAAAGCGATGACGGCGTCCACGCTCAAGGCAGCAACACCCAAATCTTGGACGGCTGGAACCTCTGGTTCGACCCCCGAGATCCCAACCAGGGAAGCTTCATGGAGTCAGAGCTGGTGCTAACCGAAAAGTTCTTCAAGCACATTGCAGAATCCCCCATCCCAATCGACCTCAACGTCCTGCGCCAGCTGACCAAACCGCGCTCAATGGACATCTACATCTGGCTCACCCTCAAGCAATACTGGCTCGCTAAAAACAACCGCGACTCCTACACCTTCACCTGGGAGATGATGGCCGCAAACTTCGCTACTAAGACACTCACGACATCAGCTCAGTGGCGAGATTTTCGCACCGACGTCAAGAAGGCTATCCAAGACATCTTGACTATTTGGCCTAACGCCGGCATCACCGCTGACGCTAACGGTGTGACCGTCACCAAGACAACTACCTCCATCCGGCAGCGCCCACCAAAGCCCCAACTCGACTAGCCAACACAACACAAAGCGCCCCACGCGGGCGCTTTGTTTATGCCTAAATACCGTTGCGCATATTTACCCACAAGCGTGCGCATATTTACCCACAAGACAATTTCCCCAGTTCAGACTGCGCATATTTACCCACAAAGCAAAAAAGCGTGCGCATATTTACCCACAAGCGTGCGCATATTTACCCACAAGCGTGCGCATATTTACCCACAAATGGCCACTTATCCACAGGGGCTAACCTGCGATTAAACCTATTTCCGCAGGTGGCTTATAACTATATCCCTGTAGATCTATATCCCCAGCTGATCAACCAGCAAAACCGTTCACTACGGGTTACTGTTTATGCTCCCGCCTCGCCTTACGGCTCGTTGGGCTGCCGCCCAAATCAAAGATTTGGTTGCCACCAAAACACCCCACAACAACCACGGGCCTGACCCCGGACAGTGGACACATCGGGGGTTAGCTATGCTGCTTTGGTCAGTGTAGCTGATGTGAGTGCTTCGACCATTCCTGTTGAGAAAGGGTACCTAGAGTTGGAAGACGATAAAAACGTAGAGAACTTTGTAGACTGCCGCGAAATCCGCACGGTTTTCAAACCAACTTGGGTGAGCTGGTGGTTCCACAAGATTTTTACGTTGGACCTGACCCCTGTTAGGTAGACACCTGATATCCAGCCCGGTTGGGTTGGGAAGAAAGGTAATCTACCACCATGCCTAGGTACTCCGAACAGTTCAAACGTGATGCTGTGGCCCTCTACGAAAACAATGAGGACCTCTCACTTCACACGGCTGCAGCAGAGCTAGGAATCAATCGCTCCTCACTTTATTCCTGGCTTAAGCAGTACGGCACTGGCAAACGTGCCCGCACGAAGACCATGCGCGACAAGGCCCAGGAGACGACTGATTCTGAACGGATCCGCCAGCTGGAAAAAGAAGTCTCGAAGCTGCGCGAAGAACGCGACATCCTGCGCAAGGCCGCGAAATATTTTGCCGAAGAGACACGCTGGTGATCCGCTTCCAGTTTGTCTATGACCACCGAACCGAATACTCGGTCAAGCGGATGTGCCACGTGTTAAAGCTCAATCGTTCCTCGTTTTATAAATGGGTGCAAACCCGTGAAAAGCGCAGGTTAAAGATGTGTTCCGATGCCCTTATTGGCGCAAAAATCAAGACCACCTTCGATGATGAGCACGGGCTTTATGGTGCTAAACGCATCGCTGCAAGCCTCAACAGTGATACGGATTTCGGCCCGATCAATCACAAGAAGGTCGCACGCATCATGAAATCCATGGGGCTGAAAGGCTTTACCAAGCGCCGCCGATGCGTCACTACCAGGCGTAAGCCTGGTCACCGCGTCATGCCAGATTTAGTAGGCCGCAGATTCACAGCTGACAGGCCAAACCACGTCTATGTTGGCGACATTACGTACCTGCCGTGTAAGGGCGGCAAAAACATGTACCTGGCCACGGTCGTCGACGTCTACTCGCGCAAACTTGTCGGACATGCACTCGCAGATCACATGCGGGTATCGCTGGTTATCGAAGCTTTATCTCATGCAAGGAAAGTCCGCGGAAGCCTTAAAGGGGCAATTTTCCATTCCGATCATGGCAGTGTGTACACCTCACAGGCATTTAGGGACCACTGCGCCCAACTTGGTGTGCGCCAATCCATGGGAGCCGTGGGAACGAGTGCCGATAATGCCCTGGCAGAATCATTTAACGCCACCTTAAAGCGTGAAGTCCTGCGTGATAGGAAACTCTTTGACAATCCCATCGTCTGCCGCCAAGTGAAGCGTCCTGGGTTTAGTTCCTACCTCAGCTAAGGAAGGATTGAACTATGCCT
>OBJZ01000303.1_pt1 | contig 15707 bp, 16 predicted proteins | sample 1481641 | NCBI WGS metagenome assembly OBJZ01 (sample SAMN02364493, study PRJEB22542) | human gut metagenome | isolation source: fecal sample | host: premature infant | place: USA: Chicago, IL | collected 2012-01
CATATTCTTGAACCCAACGGTAGACCGTTGAATGATGAACGTTTACACCACGTTCTCTTAGTATTTCAGATATATCACGATAACTAAGCGCATATCTTAGATAGTAGCCAACGGCTACAGTGATGACGTCCTTGTTAAATTGTTTATATCTGAAATAGTTCATATAGCATACTCCTTTTTGTTAAAATTATACTACAAAATCAACTTTGCAACAGAACCAGATCACTTATCAGAAGCTACCTATCATCGTATATTCGTAGATGATATAATATACAAGTCGTCTATCTCTCAGGCGTCAATTCCGACGCAGAGAGGAGGTGCTAATCTATGCTAGAAATCCTTGTTCACATCACGACCACAGTCATCAGTGGTTGTATTATTGCGTTATTTACGCATTGGCTACGTAATCGCAATAATAAATAGGCGACCATAGCCACACCTAAAAAATCCCCTCACTATTGCCGTAGTGAGGGGATTGGTGCATCTATGCTAGTTTCCTTGTTAACTAAATTATAACATCGGTGAGTGGAGAAATGCAAAGTCCTCATTCATTTCTCTTTTGAATATTATTTCTATCTATAATCTAACTCGTCTTTACGGATAAAAACATTGTAACTTGGCATAACATTGTTTAACTGGTTCTGTTGCAAAGTTGAATTTATAGTATAATTTTAACAAAAAGGAGTCTTCTGTATGAACTATTTCAGATATAAACAATTTAACAAGGATGTTATCACTGTAGCCGTTGGCTACTATCTAAGATATGCATTGAGTTATCGTGATATATCTGAAATATTAAGGGAACGTGGTGTAAACGTTCATCATTCAACGGTCTACCGTTGGGTTCAAGAATATGCTCCCGTTTTGTATCAAATTTGGAAGAAAAAACATAAAAAAGCGTATTATAAGTGGCGTGTTGATGAGACATATATCAAAATTAAAGGACAGTGGTGTTATCTGTATCGCGCGATTGATGCAGATGGACATACATTAGATATTTGGTTGCGTAAGCAACGAGATAATCATTCAGCATATGCGTTTATCAAACGTCTCATTAAACAATTTGGTAAACCTCAAAAGGTAATTACAGATCAGGCACCTTCAACGAAGGTAGCAATGGCTAAAGTAATTAAAGCTTTTAAACTTAAACCTGACTGTCATTGTACATCGAAATATCTGAATAACCTCATTGAGCAAGATCACCGTCATATTAAAGTAAGAAAGACAAGATATCAAAGTATCAATACGGCAAAGAATACTTTAAAAGGTATTGAATGTATTTACGCTCTATATAAAAAGAACCGCAGGTCTCTTCAGATCTACGGATTTTCGCCATGCCACGAAATTAGCATCATGCTAGCAAGTTAAGCGAACACTGACATGATAAATTAGTGGTTAGCTATATTTTTTACTTTGCAACAGAACCAAATAAAAGATAAAATAACATCTTGGCTTGATAAAGATAACAACAAAAACGAATAATATAGGAGGGGTTTTTTGGGGAATTTAGATTTTGATCACGAAGGATACAGAAAACTATTACCATTAAAAGATTTCAAACATTTTATAAAACATAGCGACAGCAAGACTAGAAATCATTTTATTGGTATGGCTTTTAATAATAAAACAGATGTGTTTAGTCGTAACTTCTCTAATAAAATGATAAACATATTCCCTAAAAATGAATTTTATATTCATATACAACAATTTCCAGAGAATGATAGCCCTTCTTATATGGTATACAACACTGATATTACAACATTTATTCAGTTTAGGTTAGTTGGGCGATCAGAAAATAAGTATTTAGAAAACATTATCAGAGATTATGGCGTATTAATAGAAGTTGAGGCCTTACATTCATTTAAAAAAGGTATGGGGGCAATGCTTGTAAGTCAATTGGAAAAGTTATCAGATAAACTGTTTATACCTATATATCTTTATGATACTAATTTAAAAGATGAATTATATTATCAAGACTTAGGATTCTTTGATACTACTAAAAAAGGGAATCATGGAGAACCACTTTTAGTATATAAACCTAAAAATCTAGAAACTAATAAAAAAGAAAAGCCTATTAAATCTTTATTCAAGAAAGTATTCAATATCAATTAGCCTACAGTATTAAAGAGGTGGGGTAACTCATTTCTTTAATACTTATTTTATTAACAGGGGTTTAATATATGGATTACACAAATCAAAAAAGAAAATACATAATATTTGGTATTGTTCTTGCTATAACACTTCTAATTGTTGGAATTGCTTACTATTTAATCAGTTTGAATAATGCTAAAGGACAAGTTAAAGAATTTGAAAAATTAGTACAGCATAATGACTACAATAGTATTGCTAAAAAGTTATCTAATAAAGAAGAAACTTTATCTGAAAATGATGCTAAAAACTTTGTGTTATTTGTTAAAAGTAAAGAAAATCAAGAACAATACAATGAGCAAATACAAAAAATTAAAAGTAATATTGATAAAAATAAAGACAATAATACCGTGTATGGCTCTATAACAGATCAATACGGAAATAACCTAATAACTATTAAGAAAAACGGAAAGACTTTCTTTTTTATAGATAAATTAGAATTCAAACCTAAACTTACCAGCGTTTATGTGAAAGAATTTAATAACACTGGAATTTACAAATATCAGCAAGAAAATGCTAAAAAGGTAATAGCAGAAAGCAATCAAACAACAGAATTAGGCAAGTTCTTTATTGGTAAATATAGTATTAAAACAGATAAAACAATTGAAGATTCAATTCACAATGGGACTTTGACAGGAAAAATAGATATAGATTTAAGCAATAGAGGAAACAATAATAAGATATATGCAGATGAAGATTTTAACCAAAGCTGGTTTAAGGTTAAGCTAAACAATGATAGTTTATTAGAAAAAAATAGTTACAAACTTTTAATTGATGATAAAGATGTTGATTATAATTCCAAAAAGACATATGGAAAGTATTACAATCCAACTGAATTAAGTGTATATGCGATTGGAAAATTAGAGGGTAAAGAGTTTAAAACTAACAGAATAAATATAAGACGTAATTATGATAATAAACCTCAAAATTTAAAATTAAGTTTTAAGGAATCTCAAATAAGAGATTATGAGAGTAAAAGTAAAAAGGTTAAAGAAAAAGCTAAAAGCTATATTAAAGAATATACGAAAGAGTTAAACAAAGCATATAAAAAGAAAGATTATAAATATATATCTGACTACGTTAAAAATAACTCTCAATTAGAAAAACAACTAAAAAAACAGGTTAAGTCTAAATCAAAAGTTAAATTTAAAGATGTTAAGATAAACAACGTTAAACGTGATAAAAACAAAATATATATTGAGTTAAGTAAAACCAACAATGGTAATGTGTTTCAAACGAAATATACCTTAGATTACGATAATGTATCAAATGAATTTCTAGTAGAAGATTCACATGATAATTAAAATAATTCAAACACCAATGACATTAAATTCATTGGTGTTTTTTACTGTACGCTAACAATACTACTTAAAGGTATTTTTAGTTTATTGTTTGAATTGGAATTAGTGATAATCATAAATCCATTAAATTCATCTATTTTGTTAATGTAACATTGAATCGAATATATATATCCGTCTTTCCAGTAATCTAAATCAGTTAATATATTTTTACTAATCTTACTACTTACTTTCTCATTAATTTCTTGTAGCTGGTCATCAGACAATAGAGGCATATTTATTTTATTTTGATCTTCTATGTGTTGTTCCAATATTTCATATTGCTGGGGTATCGTCTTAAATGCGTTCCATTTAACTATTCCTCTACCTTTTGGAATATGTGGATTTAAGTATTCCCTAGGTATGTTTCTATAATCAGTTTCATATTTGTACGGTTCGGGCATATTAGGATTTATTATTTTCATATCAGTAAACACCTCAACCAAATTATAGAACATATGTTCGTAAAAATAAAGAGTGAAATAAGAGTATTATAAACGATTGTATTTATTACACTGATAATTACTTTTCTTAATAGCGTTATAATGGGTTGACTGGTGTATTAAAATCTTGTATTATAATCATAGTAAGATAATTAACAAATAACATGGCAAATAATACAAATAGATTAGCTCTCATTTGCATTGAGAATTAATTTTATAGATAACTATACATTAAAAACAATATACAACGCTATTTTAGAAAGGATAATTACAATTATGGCCAATATTGGTTATGCTCGTGTATCTACCAGAGATCAAAGTTTAGATTTACAAATAGACGCTTTGAGTAATTTTGGTTGTGAGAAAATATTTAGCGAAAAAGTTAGTGGGCGTAAAGTAAATAGAACTGAACTAGATAAATGTTTAGATTATTTACGTGAAGGCGACACTTTAGTTATTTACAAGCTAGATAGATTAGGCAGGACTACTAAGCAACTGATAGATTTAGCCCAATGGTTAGAAAATAATAATATTGAATTACAAATTATTGATATGAATATCAATACAAAAAACCCAATGGGAAAGATGTTTTTTACAATGATGAGTGCTTTTGCTGAATTAGAGGCTAACTTATTAAGCGAAAGAACTAAAAAAGGTTTAGAATCAGCTAGAGCAAGAGGTAACATGGGAGGCAGAAAAGCAATGCCACAAGAAAAAAAAGAATACATTAAACATTTATACGATACCAAAGAATATACAGGACAAGAAATTGCTAAAAAAACGAATGTAAGTAGAGATACTGTATATCGCATTTTACGAGAGTTTAAAAAGTAATCCTAAACATTGCATAACATGACAGGTATTGATATAATATAAGTAAGAAAAGAATCGGCGTTGTGGCGCAGATATAAAAATTAATACTACACGAACTAGAATCGGCGTTGTGGCGCAGATATAAAAATTAATACTGCACGAACTAGAATCGGCGTTGTGGCGCAGATATAAAAATTAATACTGCACGGAAAGAAACAACTATAGAGATCAAAACACATTATATTGTTTTAAGGAGGCGTATATTACGCCTCTTTTTTATTAAATTTATGGAGTGAATAACAATGGAAGTTGTTCGTTTAAATCAAAACCTATTTAATAAACTACGAGGAAACGAAATATCAAGCAATAAAAATGGTTCAAGACCATATTATTATTCTTTCAAACGTAATAATAATAGAGTTTGTATACCTTTTAGAACAAATGCACAAAAGGTACCTAATAAATATAAAATTAATTTAGGAGGCGAACAGCCCGATAAACCTAATTCAGCTATTGATTTAACAAAGTCTATAGTAATTAGTAATGATGAATATCTTAATAACAGGTCAAAAGCTAAAATACCACAAAATGTTAATAATTTTTTAAAGCAACAAGCACCAGCTATTGAACAAAAATACGATACTATGTCTAATGATTACATAAAAGCAAAAGCTAGTTTAAGTAAGATACCTTTAGTTAAATATTCAACTATGCAATACTTCCACAAAGAATTGAATATTCAAGATAGTATTGATAATCAACAAACTAAAAATGCTATTAATGAATTAATATCTAATGGGAAATCAAATAAATATAATAAATTACAATCTTCTCTGCCTAATGAAAAATTAAATTTGCTAGATGATTATGAAACTCTATATGAGTTTAAAAGCCTAACAGACTACCCAGCTAAAATAAATTCTAATGATATTGATAATCCTTTCTTAGAAGTTGAGAAAAATAACAAACATTTTACTTTGTCTGCACTAACTATTAAAAATGAACCAGAAAAGCATGTAAAAGACTTTTTAAATTATGATATAGAGAATGAAAAGAATAAAGATATTGATTTAGATTTATAAGGCCTGTAAAAAAGGCCTTTTTTCTTTTTATTTATTATGACACGACATGAAATGACACGTCACAAATGGTATAATTACTATATGGAGGTTATATTTACATTAGGTTTTTATTAAAAAAAGGAGTGATTTAATAATGAGATTTACACCCCGAGGAATTTTGAACAACACCGATTATGAACTAAATTCTGAATTTTATTATGTGCCAGCAAGTGATAAACAAATGAATGATCAAAGAGATATGACTAATAAAAGCATAGTAGGTAATTTAGTCTATAGAAATAATTTCTATAACGAAGTGTATACTCAACCAGTTTATGATTTAGACGATTCTAACGAAAAATATCAAACACCACATATTATAAGTATAGATGATTCTGAATTTGATTATAACTTAACTAATTTAGATGATTATTTTACTAAAGATACAGCAAATAAAGGTTATGAAAAGCTAGTAAATGCCATTAAATCAGAAGAAATTACCTATTTTGACAGTGATATTAATGAAGTTGATGATTTTACACAACAAGATGAATATTCAAATGATTGGTATACTAACACTTTTGTGGATTTAGTATTAAGTATGAAAGGATATTCATATCATGTAGAACCAAATAGAGAATCTGTTATTGAGGATTCACATATCATAACAGAAAATGATATTACTTATAATGTAAGCTATAACCCCGAAAAACATCATTTATATATTAATGACTTCCCAGCAATTCCAATAGAAGAAAACGATAATATAAGATTATTAAATGATAACTTAACTCAAGACATGGAAAAAACTTACGATAATATAAACTATAATTTTTCATACAATGATTTTAAAACACTTGAAGATGATTCTTATATTTATATTGATTTAACAGATTATAAAGATAACGAAGGTAAATTTGTTAAAAATCTAATAGAAGATATACCACCTAATGAAATTATTAAAGATAGATTAAAACAAAATATTAATTTATTTGACGAACGAGCAAATTATAATGCCTTAGCTGTTTATAGAAGGGATTTAGAAGATTTTTCAGATAGAAATAATTTAGATAGCTTAGATAAAGTTAAAGATTTAAAAACATTCTATGATACGGAAATTAATATTAAAGGATTGAACATTAACAACGATATTGAGAAAAAGGCTTTAAATAATCAATTAGCCTTTAACCTTTATAATGAACCGTTAAATAACATGTTTAGAGATAACAATGTTTTATATGAAGTTTATGAAAAAGAAATTTATGATGAAAAAATTCCCCTTTCTATAGAAGATAGAAAAGAAGTGAAAACTTATTTAGATGACGCTAGAAACAATTTTTCAAATAATTTCTATGAATATACAACGAACAAATCATCTATTTTAGCTGAAAATAGTTTAACTGTTTTAGATAAAGCTAAATATGATTTAGAATTTGCCCCTGTATCTAATCATTTATACAAAGAAAGAGAAAATTTTTACGAAGGAATGAAACAAGCTACCCTGCCCTTACACAATATTACTAAAGAACAATATAAAGAAAGAGAAAATGATATTGAAATAATCGGTCATTTTAAAAACTATATCAATACTGAATTACATGGAACAAAGAGTTCTGAATTCAAACCTAATTTCGTAAATGATTCTTTAGAAAATGAAACTAACTCAATAGCTTTTGAAGATATTATAAATGGATCAGAAGAAACACATAGTAATATTATTAATTCTATTAAAAATGAATTAAAGCAAGAAAGAGATAATTTAGAAATGTAGGAGGTACAATATGCTAAAAACATATACTGAAATCATTGGAAGTGAATTGCCAATTTATATAACAAAATCAGAAACAAGCGAATTACTATTTTCAGAAGAATTAGATAAAAATTTAAAATATGAAGTTGCTGGATATTATCTATATAATGCTAAAAAAGACTTATACAAAGAACTTTATAAACCTATTAGCGAGGTGTAGTATATGGCTTATTCAAAAGGAAATTATAAAAAGAAAAAAATAGATTCAATAATAGAAGAATTGAATAATAAGCTAGATGACTTCAAAAACAATGACAAAACCTATAAGGAATTTTTAGATACTACAGCGAAATTTCACAACTATTCAATTAATAATATTATTCTAATTGCTGGCCAAAATCCAGAGGCTACAGCTGTAGCTGGTTATAAAGCATGGAAAAATAAATTTGATAGACAAGTGCAAAAAGGTGCAAAAAGTATGAATATAATTGCCCCTATTGTACAAAAACGAAATGTAGAAATTAAAGATGATAACGGTAATATAGTACGTGATAATAACGGTAATCCTAAAACTGAACGAAAACCCGTAATTACTGGATATAGAGCGCATAATGTGTTTGATGTGGCAGATACGAAAGGCAAGCCTTTAATAACAGCAAAAGACCTAATAAAAACCGAATTTGAAAACTCTAACGACTATAAAGACTTATATAATGAATTTAAAGATTATATTAATGAAGAATTAACACCTAGTGTAGAGGAAAAACATTTTCTTGATGATCCTACTTTATCTAATGGCGCTAAAGGTTATTATAGTCCTAAATCTGATGAAATTGTAATCTCTGATGATTTGTCATATGATATGCGCTTTAAAACTTTAATACATGAATATGCACACTCTCAATTACACAATAATGATATAGGTAAAACGCAAATATCTGAACATAGTAGATCATTAAAAGAAATCGATGCTGAAAGTTCTGCTTATGTAGTAGCTAATTATTACGGTTTAGACACTAGCGATTATTCTTTAGGTTATTTAAGTGGCTGGGGGCATAATATAAGTGATGATGAATTAAAAGCCCACATAAAAAATATACATTCGTTCGCAAAAACTACAATTGAAGAAATAAATTCATTGCCAGAGTTTTCTCAATATATAGATAAAAAATTAGAATCAGAAATGAACAAAGATGTATATAAAGACCTTTCAACAATGATAGATACCAATCTAAAAAATGGTTTTGATAAAATAACTATTATCAAAGGTAATTTAGTTAATGATTATGGACTTAATGAAATTTCTGAGAATAGTTATGAAAATGATGATTTTAAAGTGAATATTGATTACAAAGGATTTAATACTAATAATTCGCAAGATCAAGCTAAAATTGAGTTAATTAATAAGCATGATGATTCATTGAATAGAGATTACAACTTCACGCAAACTTATAACCGAAATGTAATTAATAACACCACAACTATTTTTGTACAAGATGATGATAATGAAGATAAAAACAAAAAATATATCCATGAACGAGATATAGACGGTAATATATTAGAAGAAAAACATAAATTAAGCCCACAAGATGAAATAGTATCATTTGAAAACTTTGTAAATAAATCAGTTGAAGAAAATGGCCTAAAAGATACATTACGCCAATTTGTAAGTAATGGTGTATTAATGGGCTATGAATTAAATGTTGATAATATTGATAATACAAATGAAACTTACTTTTCAATGAATAAAAATCAACAAAATGGCCAACGATCAAATATGACTGCTAAATTAGAACATGATACTAACGAAAATGTTTATATAGATTTTAAAATTAAAAATTCAGCTGGTATTAAAAACATATCCTATACTGAAAGTAATGAAGAATTTAATAAAGATGAACAGAATAAAGAAATTGAAAACAAACAAGAAGAAGAAATTGATATATAAAAAGAAGGCATATACGCCTTCTTTTTTTATACAATACTATTTATAAGTGCATACCTCTTTTATTTTTCAACTCATGGCGCTGTTTACTGTGATTCTTACCTTTGTACTGATGATTTATATACTTCGGCATACGTTCTCTAAATATCTCATTAAAATTAAATATCATTGAATCTAGTCCAGCATTTATTAAACCATAGGCTTGTTGTTTTCTATTGTAATTATTGTAAGTTTCTTTATCTACTAGAATATCATTACCTTCATAAAACTCTTCAATGTTATCTTTGCTTATTTCGTCCCCTACTTCATTGGATTCTTGATATAAATGTTTTAAATCATTGTTATCACTATAATCAAAGTCATATTCACTCAATAATTTCTTTTGAATAGCCCCAAATACAAATTTATCATGCTGATTTTTATTAGGTTTAAATTCTTTTTCTTGTAACAACTTAACTTGTTCAGTTATATATTTTCTATCTTCATCACTGTATTTAGGAATAAAATTACCTGTTTCTAACATTTCAATTGTGTTTTCTGTACCATGATAAGTTTTAAAATCAATTAATTGTTGTTTTTCTTTAATGTCAGTTACTTCATTAAAAGCTTTATAATCTTCATCATCTGTAAATAATTCCTTTATTTGTACATCATAATAATCTTCTAGTATATTTTCAGCATTTCTAAAAACTTCTAATTTGTTAGTATAATAATCTATTTTCAAACTATCTTCCATACCTTCATGTTTATTCTCTAACACATCATCAAAAGACAAGTTATTTTTTTCGAGAATATTTGAAAGTTTATCGGCAAAGAAATTCGATTCTTTTTCAATAGATTCTAAACTTATATCTCTGTTACCTAAAACTGTATTAAGGCTTATTTGAGCCTCTTTTATGCGTTTCTCTTTAACTATATCCTCTAGTTCATTATTAGCTGGTAAAACATCTCTATCATTTAATATAGTGCGTGTGATAAAGATTTTTTCATCATCACTATAGTTTAATGATTGATCGGGATAATTTTTATCAAAGAAAATTCCAGCTTGTTTTTCAAATACCTCATTTATAGATTCAAGTTTTTTCTGTCTATCCTCTATATCCTCAATTTTATTTAATCTATCTTCATCATCAGTGATTAATGAAGTTTTTTGTTTTAAATCATATAGTCTTTCATTTTCCTTATACATATTTATAGGTGTTACATAAATTTTTAAATCTTTGGCCATATTTTTTAATGTAGTAGAATCTGATTTATTCATATAACTAAAAGCATTTAATTTGTGAGATTTCATATCATCTACTTCATTAAACATCTTATCAATTTTTTGCTGATTTCTCTTTTTAATACTTTCATTATGTTTCGATATTGAAGATTTTTTTCCTGTTTCATCTTCAAATTTTCGTGCTTTCCAACCTTCTTTTTTTGTTGGCTCTAAATCTATATTTTGATTTTTATATGAATCAGCAGAAACTCTAACAGAAAAACCATTCTTTTCTAGGTGTTTATTTTGAACATTTTCCCACCGTTTTCGCCATTCATTATGTTTTTCTTTTGTATTCCAATCTCTAATATAATCATTGCCCTTTCGCTTAGGTTCAAATTCATTATTTTTATCTAAACCACGTAATGTACATAATAAATGTGCGTGAGGATTTTCTTCATTTATTTTATGAATATTTAGATCAACAATCATTCCTTCATTAGATAAGGATTCAGCAAATTCTTTTGCTAATTCAATATTACTATTTGGATCAAATTCATTCGGCAAACCAATTATAATTTCTCGTGCAACTTGACTATTTTTTCTGTTCTCAACATCATGAACTTTATTCCACAAATATTCTCTATCTTTAAACTTATCATCAGCATTATTAGGTAATAAAATTTCACTATAATCACATTGCTTATTTGAGTAATCTTTAAATTCGTTTTCCTTAAAATCTTTAATCCTACTAGCGCTATTATAGGCACTTTTTGCAGTTGCACTTTGTCCATTTGCTTTTGATACAAACTTATTTTGAAAATGGTACATTGCCATAATAAAATCTCCTTAAAAAACAAATATTGAGCGAAGGCGAAATAAATTAAAAATTAATTTTTAATTTCACGAATTTAGCACGCGAACGGAACGTTCGCATAAGTGCGCCCTTACGGGATTTAACTAGATTATAACGGTAAAACTTGAATCTGTCAAACGAAAAGGTTATAATTAAATTAATAAAAAATATGGAGGTTTTATTTATGGCTGATATTCAAAAAATGTTAGAACAAAAAGAAAAACTTCAAGAAAAAATTAAAGAAGAAAAGAAAAAAGAATATGAAAAATTTGGAAGATGGTTCTTCAATAAATTTAAAGTAAATAGATCAGCAGACGCAAAGAAAATTATAAATAAAAATTTGCTTAATATTGAAGATACTAAAGAACACAATTTAGAAAGAAATGAAATTATAGAAGAAACTAAAAATTCCAATGAAGAAAACAAAGAAATAAATGAAATAAACCACAATATTTAATAGATATTAACTAATATTAATATGATGAAAGACTTATAAAATAATTGGTTTACTAATAGCAAAATCTACAGTAGTCAATACTTTAAAAATAGGAGGTTTTATTATGATTTTATTATCAACAGCTGGCGAAAATGCTGTTCATATTAACCCTATTTTTAGATTTTTTCTATATTTTATTATGTGTGTTCCTATGACAGTTGCTTTATGTACAATATTCCTTAAATTTATCTCAATTTTTATTCTTCCATGGAAAGTATGTTTGTATATTGGTATTGCTTTAGGTATTATTGTTACTATTTTTCTTTTGGTTATAACAATTGGTATAGAAATGACATAAATTTTCTACGAAAATATCAAACATGACATGACATGTAATAAAGTATGTGTTAAAATTCATTATAAGAAGTAGCAATCAAGTAAATAAATGCTGGTTGTTATTTTTTTACCCACACAGTATATACTAGTATATACTAAGATATACTATAATATATACTGATATATACTAGGATATATCAGTATAGAAAAGTATATAAATAACTTGTGGTATTTTATTAATTGTACTAATTTAAAAAGAGTAAATAATATGTGGAGGTTTTATTATGAGTAACGTATATGTAATGGCTTTAGATTTTGGTAATGGATTTGTAAAAGGGAAGATTAATGATGAAAAATTTGTAATCCCTTCAAGAATCGGAAGAAAAACTAATGAAAACAATCAATTAAAAGGATTTGTTGATAATAAATTAGATGTATCAGAATTTATTATCAATGGGAACAATGATGAAGTATTACTATTTGGTAATGATTTAGATAAAACTACAAATACTGGTAAAGATACTGCCTCAACAAATGATAGATATGATATTAAATCTTTCAAAGATTTGGTTGAATGTTCTATAGGATTATTAGCAAGAGAAGTACCAGAAGAAGTTGTCAACGTTGTAATTGCTACTGGTATGCCAAGTAATGAAATAGGAACTGATAAACAAGCTAAGTTTGAAAAACTTTTAAATAAAAGTCGTTTAATTGAAATTGACGGTATCGCTAAAACAATTAATGTTAAAGGCGTTAAGATAGTAGCTCAACCTATGGGAACTTTACTTGATCTTAATATGGAAAATGGAAAAGTATTCAAAGCATTTACAGAAGGCAAGTACAGTGTTCTTGACTTTGGTAGTGGTACTACAATTATTGATACTTATCAAAATATGAAACGTGTAGAGGAAGAAAGTTTTGTTATAAACAAAGGTACTATTGATTTTTATAAACGAATTGCTAGTCACGTATCTAAAAAATCAGAAGGTGCCTCAATCACACCACGTATGATTGAAAAAGGATTAGAATACAAGCAATGTAAACTTAATCAAAAAACAGTTATTGACTTTAAAGATGAATTTTATAAGGAACAGGATAGTTTGATAGAAGAAGTTATGAGTAACTTTGAAATCACTGTAGGTAATATAAATTCAATTGACAGAATTATTGTTACTGGTGGTGGTGCAAACATTCATTTTGATTCATTAAGTCATTATTATTCAGATGTGTTCGAGAAAGCAGATGATAGCCAGTTTAGTAATGTTCGTGGATATGAAAAATTGGGGGAATTGTTAAAAAACAAAGTAGAGCAAGAAAGTAAATAATTATGGATAAGAAAGAAACTAAACATCTTCTGAAAATAAAAAAAGAAGATTACCCTCAAATCTTCGATTTTTTAGAAAATGTTCCTAGAGGTACTAAAACAGCCCACATAAGAGAGGCATTGAGGCGCTATATTGAAGAAATAGGGGAAAACCCTCCAATACCTTCAAAAGAACACACAGCGCCCTTAAAAGAGCATACAGAACCTATTAAACGTAATAAAGAAAGTTTTAAAGACGCAATGGAACGTAAGGATCAATTAAAACAAGCTGAAATGCCTAAAATAGAAGAAAAAGATGAAGAAATGGTAGATATTAGTATTGATGACCTTTAATATCTATATTCCTTCATCCAATTCCATTTTTTCTTCTGCATTTTTAACTACCTTATGAAAGTCTACACCATAGTATTCAGACATTACTAAAAATGTATGTAATGCTATTCTAGGTTTTTTACCATTCTCGATACGTGAAAGATGACCAGCAGTCACACTCAAATCAAATGCAACTTCTTCTTGTCGCTTGCCTATGAGTTGACGCTGGTTTTTAAATTCTAAACAAATGTATCTATATAGTTTTTGTATACGGTATTCATTCATGATTTATCGGCCTCATAATTTTAGATATATTAATTATATTAGAGATTTGTTATCAAATACATTTCATTACAAGCATATAATTGACCTGTGAGGCAACAAAAAATTTTTAATTTTTTTAAAATAGTGTTACTATTGAACATAGAAAAAGACACCTAACGCTTGGCGGTTGTTAGATGTCTAAAGAGTTTAAATAATATGTGTTATTTACTTTTACAATTTGTTTGTATCTTTATTATATATACAACCTCGATACATTACAAGATAAAAGTAACAAGTCTTTAAGTTATATATAACGGATAACATTATATAACCTTATTCATCACTTGTAAATAACGATATTACTTAAACTCCTTAAATATACATTTAAAGGAGTTTTTATCATGTCTAAACAATTTTTTACAGTAGAAGAAAATTATAAAGAACGCTTTTACCAATTACCTAAAGTATTTTTTACTAATCCTAATTATAAAGATTTATCGAATGACGCTAAAATTGCTTACGCAATATTGAGAGATCGTTTACAATTATCTATTAAAAATAACTGGATAGATACAGAAGGTAACATATATTTCATTTATACAGTTGCTGATTTAGAAGTGATATTAAATTGTGGGAACAAAAAAATCACTAAAATTAAAAAAGAATTAGAAAATGTAGATTTACTAATCCAAAAAAGGCAGGGTTTAAACAAACCAAATCTACTTTATTTATTAAAACCAGCCATAACTAAAAATGATATTTATGAAATAGATAAGGCTGAAAATGAAGTTGAGGCCTTACAAGACAAGGAAGTGTCAAAAGGACACGTCCAGAAATGTCAAAAGGACACGTCTAGAAATGTCAAAAGGACACGTCTAGAAATGTCAAAAGGACACACAAATGATACTGATTTTATTGATACTGATTTTATTGATACTGAAAGTAATGATATGAATAATATGAATGATACAAATCAACATTCAAATCATTCAAATCACTTTTCAAATATTCATGATAAAGAATCTCTTAAATATATAGAACTTCAAGAACTCCCCGAATTAATTAAAAGTTATATTAATAATTTCAGCTATGAAGAAGTTAAAAGTATTAAATCTGTTATTTTAAAAGCTAAAAAATCATTTAATAACAAATACGATACTTTCTATATGTTAGAAGATATAGATGAAGAATTACTATTGGTTTTAAAACGATTTAAAGGTTATCTTGTTAAAAAACAAGAAAAAGTAGCTAATATGGAAGGTTATTTAATGAGAAGTATCATTGCTGAACTTGAAGAAATGCACTCAACTATTATGAGAAGAAAAAATATGGAAAACAATCCATTATCTCTATTTAATTAGTTTTTGAAGTTAAATTTTCAAAAAAAAGAGATTATACACCTAAAAAGGTGTATAATCTTTACGGTTCTGTTGCAAAGTTGAATTTATAGTATAATTTTAACAAAAAGGAGTCTTCTG
>OBJZ01000309.1_pt1 | contig 15178 bp, 10 predicted proteins | sample 1481641 | NCBI WGS metagenome assembly OBJZ01 (sample SAMN02364493, study PRJEB22542) | human gut metagenome | isolation source: fecal sample | host: premature infant | place: USA: Chicago, IL | collected 2012-01
TCTCCTAGAATTTAATATAGTATATTATACATACAATATCAAAAAATCTCAATATCTTCCAATTTAAAAAATATCACTTACCCCAAGATTTAGGAATAAGTGATATTTAGAAATTATTTTACGTTCATCATTTTTTCTTTTGCTGTTTTTTCAATGTCCAAAACTTTTTGTTCAGCTTTTTCTTTAGAATCTGCAACAGAATAAATATATAATTTGATTTTTGGCTCAGTTCCAGAAGGTCTTAACGCATACCATGATCCATCATCATAGTAATACTTTAAAACATTTGACCTTGGAGTATTGTAATCTTCATAATTTACATCATAATCTTTTGTTTCAATCAAACTTGTTTCCCCAATTTTTTCGATAGGATTGTGTCGGAATTCTTCCATAATTCTTCCGATTTTTTCTTGGCCATCCAATCCTTCTAAAACAACAGAAGAAAGTGAGTTTTCATGATATCCAAATTCTTCATACAAATCATTTAATACATCAATCAATGTCTTGTTTTGTTTTTTGTAGAAAGCTAACATTTCTGAAATCATCATTGAAGAACTTACAGCATCCTTATCTCTCACAAAAGTTCCATAAGAATATCCGATACTTTCTTCATATCCAAATACCCAAGATTTTTCGCCAGTTTTTTCGTATTCATTTGCTTTTCCGCAAACATTTTTAAATCCTGTTAGGGTTTCAATCATTTCAACGCCGTATTTTTTAGCGATTTTGGCCGACAAATCTCCCGTTACTATCGATTTTACTACTGCTGGATTTTCTGGTAAATCGTGTTTTTCGTATCTTTGACTTAAAATATAATTTGTCAACAAAGCTCCAATTTTATTACCATCTAAGAACACGTATTCTCCATCATCAAAAACTTCTACAGCAGTTCTATCTGCATCTGGATCTGTTGCCAATAATAAATCAGCTCCTACTTCTTTTCCAAGATTAATTGCATATTCAAACGCTTCTGGGTTTTCGGGGTTAGGATATGGAACAGTCGTAAAATTACTATCTGGATGTTCTTGTTCTTTTACAACATAAACATTTTTGAATCCTCTTACATCTAGAATATGTCTAACAAATCTATTTCCAGTTCCATTCAATGGAGTGTAGACGATTTTAACATCCTTGTCTATGTTTTCATCATTTATAGTAAGACTTAATACATCTTCAAAATAATCCTTATCAAGATTTTCTCCAAAATATTCTATCTTACCTTCAGCTATTAGTTTTTCGAAATCTCCTATTTTAACTTCTGTAAAACTGTCAATCTTGTCTAAATTACCTAATATTTCATTTGCTTTATCTTCTAGAATTTGACTTCCTTCTTCCCAATAAGCCTTGTATCCATTGTATTCTTTTGGATTATGAGAAGCAGTAATCATAATTCCTGAAATACAATTGAATTTTCTGATTGAGTAAGACAACATTGGTGTTGGTCTAATATCATCAGACAAATAAACCTTTATTCCATTAGACGCTAATACATTTGCTGAAATTTCAGCAAATTCTTTTGAAAACTTTCTAACATCATAGCTAATGCTAACACCTCTTTTAATTGCTTCGTCACCGTAATTTTTTATAGTATCAGCAAGAGCTTGAGTTGTTTTCATTATGTTGTATTTATTCATTCTATTAGTACCAGCTCCGATTTTTCCTCTTAATCCCGCAGTACCAAATTCTAATGATTTGTAAAATCTATCTTTTATTTCTTCATCATTATCTTTTATTGACATCAATTCTTGTCTTGTTTCTTCGTCGTAAGACTCATCGTTTAACCACTCATTATATACTTTTAAATAATCCATAAAAACCTCCTATTGATAATAAATTAAACCTTTATACAAAGATTTTTCTTTAAACCATTTTTCTAAATCATATACTCTCTTCTCGCCCCAATTTGAACATTCTATCTTCCAGCTTTCATCGTAATAAATCGCTGTAATAGTTACCCAATGAAATTTTACATCGGGATTTTTGTGATTTAAAGTAAGCATCAAAACTGGATATCCATTTGCTATTGCACCAATAATGTATGTTACGATGTTTCTGATTTTCCAAGTAAAATTATAATTTTGTGCTACCAAGCTCATACCGTTTTTCTTAGCGTACTTTCTAATACCATTATTCATCGGAAACAAAAAAGGTACACCGTATATTTTGGGCTTAACAAATGTAGAAATCTTATCTGCAAATTTTATATAATCAGTTTTCGATATTGTAGTTGCTATAAAATTTTCTGGAACCAACTTAGAGTATTCTTTCTTGGTCTTTGCAATATAAATAAAAAAATTTGTGATGGCTATTACTGAACAAGCTTTTTTCGTTAGATATTTCGAATGCAAAATATCTTCAAACCATTGTTGATCACCACCATAAAACCCTTCGATATTTAAAATTTTATCTACGTCTTTAAGTTCATATCTGATATTTTTCATTATTACTCCATACTTAAAGAATATACCCCGCTTTTTCTCGCATCAATCAAAATTAAATCATCAGTTATTTCTTGTTTAACTATCTTGTCTTGAAAAACTTTAGTACACTTTTTAAAACCACTAAAATAATCGTTCAAGTCAAATTCAAATTTATCTCCAGAGTTAATAAAAATCAAAAGAAAGCCAACATCATTTTGAATACTAAAACTTATGCAATAATCATTTACATCGTAAAATTTAATTCTTTTTCTTATTTCTTCATCTTTTATTATACTAAATTCCGAATGCATTTTCCTAAATTCGATTAGCGATTTTACATATTGGTAAACTTCTTCATTATCTTTTTTTAATTTCCAATCTACTGCATTAACCTCTAAAGGCAAATTGTAAGTGTTTTTGAATAGCGATTTACTTCTCAAAAATTCATTCCCACAGTGAAAAAAAGGAATGCCCTGACTGAACATTATTAAATCAAAACAAAGTTTAGTGGAAGTCTTAATATCTGCATTTGTTTTAAGTAATTTATCTTGAAGAATCAAATTATCATGAGAATTAAAGTAGTTTATGGTTTCATTTGTGTTTTTGCAAAAGCCTTGAATTTTTTGGTTATAATAAACAGATCCGCAAATTCCCGCTTCCAAACTACCTTTGTCCATATTTCCTTGTACAAAACCGATGGAACTATCATCATTATCGCCCTTTATTGCATTTCTAAAAAATGGATTGAAAAACGCAAAATCCTTGCCTTTTTGCAAACCAAAAGTCGTCCTTTTATCTTTTGATAATGGAGAATCATCTGCAATCCAAGGCTCTCCGTAAATTATAACATTTTCATCTTTTCGTCTTAATTTTTTTACAATTTCGTAAGTTGTTTTTAAATCAATTAGTGCCATCAAATCAAATCTAAATCCATCGATGTGAAACTCTTTTTGATAGTAAAGTAAGCTATCAATTATGAAATTCCTAACGAACTCATCCTCAGTATTTAATTCATTTCCGACTCCTGAACCATTTGTAAAATCACTATTTTCATCACGTCTATAAAAACGAGGATAAATCAGATTAAAAGGATGAGATTTATTCCTAAAAGTGTGATTATATACGACATCCAAGATCACACCGATATTATTTGCATGTAATGCTTGAATCATTTTTTTGAATTCAATAATTCTATTCTTGGGATTTTCTGGTTCAGTAGAAAAACTTCCCTCAATACAATTATAATTTTCTGGATTGTATCCCCAATTGTAATTATCTTGTGCATAATTTTCTGAATTTCTCTCATCGACACCTACAAAATCAAACACAGGCATCAAATGAACATGTGTAATTCGTAAATCTTTCAGGTGATTTATTCCCGAAACATCATTGTCCGAAACTAATCCCAAAAATTTTCCTCGTAAGTTTTCTTGGACTTCGCTTGATGAATCAGAAGAAAAGTCTTTAACAGATAATTCATAAATTATAGCATCATTTCTATTTGATACTTCATATTTTTCATCTTGAAACCCTTTAGGATTTGTAGATTGCAAATCAACTACACAAGATTTTAGGCTGTTGATTGAACAAGCTTTACAAAACGGATCTACAATTTCATACTTATCATCAATTTGATACTTATAGTAAACCCCATCTAAATTCCCTTCAACTTTGACTTCGAAGTATTCTCCAACTTTTTTCATATCAATTGAAGTGTATCTTACATCATCGTAATTTTCGTACAATAATAATTTGACATTATTTATTTCAGGAGCAAAAAGATTAAAAACTGTATAATCTTTATTGTAATTAAATCCTAACTCATACATTCATAACTCCCAAACTATTTATATAATCAATACCAAATTTTTTCGATATTTTAATATTTCTAATCACTTTTTCATTCCATTTACATTCATCCAAGTACATTTTTTGAATTGTATCATTCAATTCTACAAAATTATCCAATGATTTTATAACATTAAAACTGTCGTCGTACTTCTTTATTAAGTTCAAAATCACAAAAAATTCATCAATAACTTTTTGATTTTTCAATTTATCAATATTTTGTAAAATGAAATTCATTGCAGTAGATTCGTTAACTTCCAATCTACCTTCATCAAATTTGAAAACTCCTGAATTATTATCTATTTGATACACATTTTGATAAACGCTATTGTCACTAGCGACTATTATTGCTGCGTTATTCATGAAAGCGTAAGGATAAGTGTTAGAAACATCAAAGTTTTTGTAAGGTATATAATTAAAAACATCGCAAGCTTTAGCAAAATCTGGAACTTGGTCTAACATAATATTCTCTACAAAAACAAGTTTAATTTTTTCTTGTATATATTTATCTGAATTTATTATTTTTGACAATCCAGCGCATAAGCTAATAGTTTTCTTGCAAAACAGATAATCAAATGAACTCATGCCTCCTATAAAAAATGTTGTCGAAGTAATTGTTACGTTAACGTTATCTTTTAGTTTTAGATACAAATACAAGATATACAAAACATTCATCACTTGTCTTTTTCCTTCGTGAAAATCCGTTAGTTGCATATTAAAAATACTTTTCGCATTCACATTTTTTAAGTTGTATTTTGTAATTAAATTTTTCTTGTAAATTAATTTTTCTTCAAACAAGTTTTCCTTTTGAATATCATTCCCAAATAAGTTTTCGTTAAATCCATAAGTTTCTACTGATATTTTTCTCGCAATATTTTCATTAATATTAACAAATTCGCTTTTTGACAAAAATCTTTTCTGATATTCAGATCCAACGCTAATTTTTTTGGACATAAAAGCTAGTATATTAAAACAATCCAAGTAATTTTCTTGAATAATTTCTGGAAAACCGTTCATTAAAGCTTTTTCATTTAATTGTTGAATAATATTCTTCATGCTTTCATTTTGATACAAATAATTCAAATCCATTTTTTCAAATGATTCTCTGTGTAAATTGATGTTATAGTATCGAAAAATTTTTGTGCATTTTTTAAAACTTTGTTCAAAATCAAATCCTAAGTCCATGAACTTTTGCATAAACTGAATTATCACCAAAGCCATGTTAGTTTCAATTATGTTTATTTGAATATGTTCTTCTATTTCGTTCGTTTTATTAAAAATCTTTAGCTCATCATTAAAAATATCCTCAATTATAGATTCCGATAAAAATTTTTGTTGCAGAAATTTAACATATTTCCCAAATTCATTAATTTCTGGAGTATAAACAAATTGTCGAATTGAGTTGAGTTTATTTTCTTGACTGTAAATGTCTTCTAATTTCCCACATATAAAATTCTCATAATTAAGATTAGGATTTGCTTTTGGTACAAATAATCTTACAAAACTAACGTTGTTTCCTAAATAAGGAATGTCGTGAATTTGTGATTTTACTCTATTATTTTCTATTTCCAAATCATATTCATTTAACCTTTTGAAAACAACGCTGGTTTTCGGCCCGTGAAACGTCGTTTCGATTTGATTATCTTCTACTATTTTCTGTTTGAATTGAGAATTTTTGTAGAAAATAGAATATGCCTTGCAAAACTTACCTTGGTTACTAATTCTCTCAAACAAATCAACTGAAAATCTTCCTATATAACTTTGCCCCAAGTGTAAATCATTTTCGAAATTTACTACATCCTCATATTTTTCACCTAGAATGTGTTGGATAGATTTTTTCAAATTAAGTTTTTCTATATAATGTTGAAACAAATTTTCTAGCATTAATTCAAATGAAACAATGTAGAATCTCTGTGTTTTGTCTCTATAAATATCATTATAATTTTCAGAAATAATGTCTTTTATGACATCATTTAAAGCAATTCTGATTTCAAGTACACTTGCACTTTGAAGATCAACCAATGAATTATATGATAATTTAACTGTCAATAATTTTCTTAGTTGTTCTTCTAAAATAGCTATCATTTAATTAGCTCCTCGTAAAGTTTAATGTATTCCTTTGCTGATTGTTCCCAATCATTTTTAGAATTCATTGCGTGTTCTTGAATTACTTTAAAATCATCATTGTAATAAAAAGATATTGCTCTTCGTAATGTATACAAAAAGTCGTGTGCATTTATATTAGTAAACGAAAATCCATTGCCTTCTTTGGTGAATTCATTAAATGATTGAACTGTATCTCTCAATCCTCCAGTTTCACGTACTACAGGAATAGTTCCATATCTCATTGCAATTAATTGAGATATTCCACAAGGTTCAAATACTGATGGCATCATCAAAAAATCTGCTCCAGCGTATATTTTGTGTGACTCTTCGTTATTATAATAAATATTAGCCTTTAATTTATCGGGAAATTTCCATTCATAGTATTTGAACATTTCTTCATAAGAATATTCTCCTGTTCCCAAAATTATCACTTGAACATCTTCTGTTGTCAAAAACTCATCCATGATGTATCTAACAAGCTCTAAGCCTTTGTTTTCAACTAATCTAGTTACCATTGCAAACACTGGAACGTCCTTTTCTTCTAAGCCATACATCCTTTGTAGTGCTTTTTTATTTACAGATTTGTCTTTGATATTTTTCAAGGAATAATTCTTAAATAAATATGGGTCTGTTTGAGGATCCCAAATAGTCGTGTCAATTCCATTTGTAATTCCAGATATTTTGTAGTGATATTGTCTGATTACTCCGTCTAATCCTTCTCCGAAGAAAGAATATTTTATTTCATCCGCGTAAGTTTTAGAAACTGTTGTGACTTTATCGCTGAAAACTATCGCGCCTTTCATAAAATTAATTGCATCGTAGAATTTCAATGCATCTTCAGAAAAATACATCGGAGATAGATCAGTTTGCCTCAAAGAATTTGAACTGAAAACTCCCTGATATTTTAAATTATGAATCGTAAAAACTGTTTTTATTGACTCATAGAAAGGATCTCCTTTGGCAAAATCTCGTGCATAGACATTGACCATTGCAGTGTGCCAATCATTAGAATGGATAATATCACAATTAAAGTCGATGTATCGTAACAATTGAACGCAAGCTTTTGAAAAAAACACAAATCTTTCGCAATCATCATTTTCTCCATAAACATTATCTCTATAGAAATAATCTTCATTATCTAAGAAATAAAATTCTACACCTCTATGAACGTATTTAAATACACCAACATAATGATGCTTAAAATCCAAATCTATATAAAAACTTCCTTCAAATTTAAATTTATTTCTATATTCTTCACTTATCAATTTGTACAAAGGGATGACCACTTTTACATCATTGCCTTGTTTTTTCATTTCTATTGGTAAAGTTCCTGCTACATCTGCAAGTCCACCAGTTTTTATAAATGGATCAGCCTCTGCTGCACAATATAATATCTTCATTTACATTCCCCTATTTATCTTCCAAAATTGCGTTCTTTTTTAGTTCATATGGATAATTTGGATTACCAACGGCAGTTACATTTTCTTTGATTAGAACTCCTTTGTCTGTAATCGTATTGACAACTACAGCATTTTTTTCAATAATTGACCTTTCAAAAATCACAGAGTTTTTAATAACCGCACCTCCTTGAATTTCAACACCTCTAAAAATAATCGAGTTTTCTACTTTTCCATCAATTTTAACTCCGTTTGCTATTAGAGAATTTTTCACAGAAGCAGAGTCCCCATATAAAGCGGAAGGTTCGTCTTTTGATTTTGTAAGCAACAGACCATTTTTGAAAAATACATTATTGTAAATATCAGCATTTAACAATTTTAAATTCGCATCATAAAATTGTGTCAAATTTCTAATTACTTCGACATAACCATCAATCATGTACACGCCTATTTTTAATTTATCTAAATTAGAAATAATAACATCAATTAATTCATTGGAATTAGAATTTTTAGCTGCATCGTGAATTAAATCTAAGAAAACTTTCTTTTTCATGTATCCTATATTTGTCATCAAGTTAAATTCATCGTCAATTCCCTGATTTGTTCCTATACTAATCAGATTTCCATCATCATCCAAGTTTAATCTTGTTTCTCCGATGTATAATCCAGTGGCATTATCAACTTCTTTACAGAATAATAATATATCCAAATCTTCTTCGATAAATCTGTCATGTGAAACCGAAAAATCTTCCCTAAATATAACCATAGGATCGTAGAAGTACAGCTCTTCTTCACTAGATCTCAAATAAAAATCTCTAGTTTCATTATATGCTACTATTTCCTTACCTGCATTTTCAAAAGTTGGAGGGAAAATAACAAGTCCATTTCTTCTTCTGTTTAATTCGTAACTTTCACCATTTCCTAAGTGATCTAAAGTTGAACGCATGATTTTTCCACCATATAAAACAACGTTTGAAAATTCATTATTAGCGAAGTTACTCAAAGCGATATCTATAATTCTGTATCTTGCTCCATAAGGAAGCATATATTCAGGTCTAGAATCAGTTAAATATCCAAAATCTTGCCTACTTTTTCCACCGTATATAATTCCAATACAATTTTGCATAATATCCTCCTAGCACTCTTCAATTCCATCTTCGCTAACCAAATAAATTTTGTCAGAATTTTTTTCACCAATCACTTGATTTTCTTCTATAGTCATTGATTCTGCAACCACACAATTGTATAGTTTTGCTCCCTTCTTAATTACTGTATCGCTCAAAATAACAGAATCTTGAATATCTGTATCTTTTTCTACAGTAATAGATGAAAACAAAACAGAATTATTGACATTACCATAAATCAAGCAATTTTCATTGATTAGAGATTTTTTTACTGTTGCAACCTCGTCGACATAATGAGGAGGAAGATTTCTATTCTTTGTGTAAATTCTCCAACTTGTATCGTACAAATCAAGTTTATTATCCGGATTTAATAAATCAAGATTTGCTTGCCAATAACTTCTTACAGTTCCTACATCTTTCCAATATCCACCAAATTTCCATGCAAACACATTCAAGCCATCATCAATTATTTTAGGGATTATGTTCATACCAAAATCGTGTTTGGAATTTTTGTCTTCATTATCTTCTATCAAATATTTTTTCAAAGTGTGCCAGTTAAAAATATAAATTCCCATTGAAGCCAAATTACTCTTAGGATTTGCAGGTTTTTCTTCAAACTCTACAATTTTACCATTATCATCAGTATTCATAATCCCAAACCTACTAGCTTCACTCCAATCAACTTCCATAACTGCAATAGTAAGTTCACTATTTTTTTCTTTGTGATACTTCAAGATTTTATTGTAATCCATCTTGTAAATATGATCCCCGGATAAAATAACCACATATTCAGCATCTAATTCATCCAAATAATTCATATTTTCATAAATTGAGTTTGCAGTACCTTCATACCAGTTACCACCACTTTCAGTAGCAAATGGAGATAAAATCCTTAACCCACCTGAATTTCTCGACAAATCCCAGCTTGAACCATTTCCTAAATGCGAATTCAATTTGAATGGTTTGTACTGAGTTAGAATCCCAACATCTCTAATATCGGAATTTGCAGCGTTACTTAAAGCGAAATCAATTATTCTATATTTTCCGCCAAAAGAAACTGCTGGTTTTGCAACATTTTTAGTCAAAGCTTTGAGTCTTGAACCTTGACCACCAGCTAAAAGCATTGCAACTACTCTATTTCGTGCTTTCATAAGCCCTCCTATTTTTTATTGATATTTCTTAATTTATTTAACTTAATAAACATTGCAGAAAATGGTTCTATATCAACTGAAATAGAAAATTCTCTGTCATTATGCTTTATATTTTTTGAATAATATGGTTTGTTTCTATTCAAATTACCACCGTATTTTTTCATCGAAGAATTAAGTACAACTGAATAAAGAGCGTAATCGTCAACACCAACAGGATAATTTTTTCTTAAAACAGGTGTAAAATTAAATATGCAAATAATTTTCTCATTCTTCGAGTTAATTCTCTCGAAAATTATCAAAGATTCATTTGAATTATTAACATCTTCCCATTGAAATCCTGAGTAACTGCTGTCCAAATCATAAAATTCGTCATTTGTTTGATAGAATTTATTCAAATCACTCATGAATCGTTTTAGTTTTTGATGCTTTTCGTATTCTAAAACTTCCCATGTAACTTCTTTATATTCATTCCACTCATCAAATTGTCCTATATCATTTCCCATGAACAATAGTTTTTTACCAGGATGAGCAAACATAAATGAATATAAAAGTCTAGTTTGATCAAACTTTTCATCGTAAGTTCCTGGCATTTTACCAATCATAGAGTTTTTCATATGCACGACTTCGTCGTGACTAAATGGAAGAATATAATTTTCATTAAAAGCATACATAATAGAAAAAGTTAATAAATTATGATGGTTTTTTCGATAAATTGGGTCAAGTTTCATGTATTTTATAATGTCATTCATCCAACCCATGTTCCATTTAAAATCAAACCCAAGCCCATTTTTTTCTACAGGCTTTGTAACATTTGGCCAAGAAGTAGATTCTTCAGCAATCACAAATACACCAGGGACTTCAGATTTTATTGTTTGATTTAATTTTTTAATAAATTCAATAGCTTCTCTATTTTCTACACTTCCATCTTCATTTCTGATATCTTTTCCTGAAAAATTCAAATAAATCATATATGCAACTGCATCTACTCTTAATCCATCAATATGATAATACTTAAACCAAAATAGTGCCGAGGATATCAGAAAATTAACGACTTCTTTTTTTGAAAAATCAAAGTTCAAAGTACCCCATTGATCATTGTCAGCAAGATACTTATTTGATTTTTCAAATAAATTATTCCCATCAAATTTTCTTAAACCAAAATCATCCTTGCAAAAATGTGCTGGAACCCAGTCCATGATTACGCCGATATCATTTTGATGTAATTTATCTATCAAATACATCAAATCTTTTGGACAACCAAACCTTGAAGTAGCTGCAAAAAATCCCGTAAGTTGATATCCCCATGATCCGTCAAATGGATGCTCCATCAATGGCATAAACTCAACATGAGTATAATTCATTTCCTTGAGATATTTTACAAGTTCATCTGCAAGTTGAATATACGATAGATAATTTTCCCCATGTTTTCTCCATGAAGATAGATTAATCTCGTATATACTCATTGGACTGTGTATTTTATCAGTTTTTTTTCTTCTTTTTAGCCATTTACTATCATTCCATTTATAACCATTTATTTCGTAAACCTTGCTTGCCGTTTTTGGTCTTAATTCACTGTGAAGTGCGAACGGATCAGCTTTGTATAAAATTTCTGAATCCTGTGTTACGATTCTGTATTTATACGAGTCGAAAATTTGTACATCTTTAAGGCATATCTCCCAAATCTCACCATCATTTAGTTTTTTTAATGGGAGTGAATAATCATCCCAATCATTGAAATCTCCAACCAAATTTACATATTTCGCATTGGGTGCCCATACTAAAAACCTAGTGAAACTACCTTCTTCATTGGAATAAATATGTGAACCTAGAAAATTATACAATTTATTATTATTTCCTTCGTGAAACAAATACACATCTGTCTCATAATTTTCTTGATAAAAATACTCTTTCATATTTTCTCCTAGCTCTTAAGCATCAAATATCAGAACTTATTCGCCAGTTATCATGTTTATAGTCATGATTTTATTCTTTAAATCTAATAGTTGATTATTTAGTTGATTGTACTCTTCTGAGTCCAGGTTGTTATGATCAAATAATTCTTTGTTTTCATATAATCTATCTACTTTTTGTTTTATTTTCTCTAATTCTTCATACAGATCATTGTTTAAACGATTAGTAGATATTTCTTGTTCAATATCGTATTCTCCAGCTTCAAATTCTTCTGTTGAATAAATTTCAGGTATCACAGAATCAATATTATATTTTTCTCTCAACAAATCAGATAAAGCATCTGCCCCTTCAGATTCACCATGAGTTATGAATATTTTTTTAGGTTTTGTTTTCATGTTTCCAACAAAATCTAGTAAGTTATTTTGGTCAGCATGACCAGAAAAACCTCCTAAATTATATATTTCGGCATTGACTTTTATTGTTTCTCCGAATAGTTTTACTTCATCTATTCCATCTAACAAAATTCTTCCAAGTGATCCTTCTGCTTGGTAACCAACAAAAACAACGGCATTTTTTTCATCCCATAAATTATGCTTTAAGTGGTGACGAACTCTTCCTGCTGTAGCCATTCCGCTTGAAGATATGATTACTCTTGGAAACTTTACGTTATTCAGCATCTTTGATTCATCAATGTTTTTTACGTAGTGTAAGTTTTCGAATTCAAAAACATTATCCCCACTGGAAATATAATCCTTAGCCTTTTGATTAAATAAATCACTATTTTTCATAAAAGCTTTCGTAGCTTCAAGAGCCATCGGGCTATCTACATATACCGGGACTTTCTTTTCATAATGATCTTTAATTTGATAATCATAATAACTATTTAATTCATAAATAATTTCCTGAGTTCTACCAACTGCAAAACTAGGAATAATTACAGTGCCTCCTCTGGCTGAAACTTTTTCGATTATGTCAATCAATGATTCAACACTTTCTTTGTAAGGCTCATGAATTCTGTTACCATAAGTAGATTCCATAACCAAATAATCACAACCTGACAAAGTTTGAGGATTATTTAAAATAGGGTTATTGGAAGTTCCTATATCTCCAGAGAAAATAATTTTAGTAGTTTTATTATTCTCAGTTATAAATATTTCTAAACTGGAAGATCCTAGCATATGCCCAGCATCTCTGAAAATAACTTTAATATCCTCATTTATCTTTACAACTTCGTCATAATAACGTGCTCTAAATAACGAGATGCAACTCATCGCATCTATCGTAGTATAAAGTGGGCTTAGCAGTGTTTTGCCAGATCTTTGTCTTTTTCTGTTTTCCCATTCAACGTCACTTTCTTGAATTTTGGCACTATCCATTAGCATTATTTCTGACAAATCTTTCGTAGCTTTTGTGCAATATATAGGACTTCTAAATCCTTTCTTATATAAAAGAGGAATTCTTCCTGTATGATCGATATGTGCATGAGTCAAAATCATAAACTCAGCTTCACTAAAATCTATATCGTCATGATTTTTTTGTTCCAATTCCTTACTACCTTGAAACAAACCACAATCAACCATGAATTTATGTTTCTCAGTTTCAACTAAATAGCACGAACCTGTAACCTCTTGTGCCGCTCCTAAAAATGTAATTTTCATCAAATCACCCCTATTATTTATATACCCAAAAATCATTTGTTATAGTAAAATATCCGCAAACTATATTTTGCGGATAATAATTTATTTTTGCTTTCTTTTTCTTTTTTCTTCCAAGTTTTTTGCTATTAAAGTATCCAATACTAATTCATATCCCTGAGCACCATTTTGTAAAGATCTATTAACTCTACTTATGGTTGCTGTTGATGCGCCAGTATCTTTTTCAATTTCTGAATATGTCTTTCTTATTTTAAGTAACTTTGCTACTTCTAATCTTTGAGAAATTGAATGAAGCTCTCTCAATGTGCAAACGTCTTCAAAGAAGCGTTGTAATTCATCTTTACCATTTAACATCATAATCGCATCGAAAAATTCATTTAGTGTTTTGTCTTCGATATTAATTTCAGCCATAATATTACTCCTTCTATTCTTTTTTTGGGTAACCTTTATCCACTTATAAATATAATATAATGCATTTGATAATTTAAGTATACACGCTTTTTCTTACTAAAGCAAATGTTTTTTTAGATTAAATTTTTATTACAAAATGTTAAACTAATTCAATAGAAAAATTATGATACTTTATATTTTTATACACATTATATACCCAAAAATGTTAGCATTTATTCTATTAAAATTAATTTTATTGTTAATTTAAAATTAAATTTTTTTAATAAAAAAAGGGAATCTACCAAATGATAAATTCCCATTAAAATTATTTATTGTATTTTTTTGATTTATATCTTAATTGAGTATCCAAAATCTTCTTTCTCAATCTCAAATGATGTGGAGTAATTTCAATTAGTTCGTCTTCTTCAACAAATTCCATCATTTCTTCCAAACTCATAATTTTTGGAGGAGAAAGCTTTAACGCTTCATCTGCTGCTGAAGATCTAATATTTGTTTGTGCTTTTTTCTTACAAATATTAACTTCTATGTCTAAACCTTTTGCATTAGAACCTACAACCATTCCTTCATAAACTTCATCTTGTGGTTGTACGAATAAAATCCCCCTATCTTGTGCTGCATTTAATCCGTAAGCTGTCGCAGTTCCTGTATCATACGAAATCAATGAACCCAATTGACGTTTTGGAATTTCGCCTTTATATGGCTCATATCCTTTTAATTCTGTATTTATAACACCATTACCCTTAGTATCACTTAAAAACTCTTGACGGTATCCTATAAGACCTCTGGAAGGTATTTCAAATGTAAGTCTAGTGTATCCACTTGATGTATTTGAAATATCTTGCAATTCACCTTTTCTTGTGCCTAATTTTTCAATAACTGTTCCAACGAATCCTTCTTCAATATCAATTGTAACTATCTCTATTGGTTCGAGAATTTTTCCGTCGTCATCTTTCTTGAATAAAACTTCAGGTTTTGATACTTGGAATTCAAATCCTTCACGTCTCATGTTTTCAATTAAAACAGACAAATGAAGTTCTCCCCTACCACTTACTCTAAAAGTATCTGTAGAATCTGTATCTTCAACTTTTAAGCTTACATCAGTTTCTAATTCTTTGTACAATCTAGCACGAACTTGTCTACTTGTTACAAACTTTC
>OBJZ01000312.1_pt1 | contig 15056 bp, 9 predicted proteins | sample 1481641 | NCBI WGS metagenome assembly OBJZ01 (sample SAMN02364493, study PRJEB22542) | human gut metagenome | isolation source: fecal sample | host: premature infant | place: USA: Chicago, IL | collected 2012-01
AGTTCGTGCCCCCTCTGCCATAGCCTTAGCCACTTGTTCACTAACAGCGCCATATGTATCTAACATATCTTGTGGTACACCTAAAACACGATGTTTCACATCATTACTATACGAAATGACACCACCCATATAGTACTCACTACTGCCACTGACATTAGTCAGTAATTTACCAACCAATCCTGATGTACATGATTCAGCAGTACTAATAGTACTATGTTCCTCTAACAAGGTTCGACCTAATGTTTCCTCCATAGAAATTGTTAAGTTGCGCCCTATGCGAGAGCCTAAGCGTTCTCGTATGATTGCATCCCAAGGATTAAGCAGGTCTTGTGCCGCTTCTAATGTTTCAGCCTTAGCAGTGATGCGAACCTCAATGTAGCCCTTTTTAATGAGCAAAGCTATGGTCGGATTAGATTGCTTCTTAATTAGATCCATCAAGGTGCTTTCTAAATCAATTTCACGAATATCATATACGCCATAACGATAGGATGTAACAACACCTTGAGAACCAAATCGGCCATTTAAATAAGGAACTACGCTCTCTTGGAACATGCCCTTCATTTCTCCAGGAGGTCCAGGTAAAAGTATGTACGTAGTGTCGCCATCTTCAACGACTACACCTGGAGCAACTCCAACAGGGTTATATAATACCTTTGCCCCTTCTGGTAATTGTGCTTCTCGCCGACTCGCATCGGGTATAGTACGGTTTACACTTTTAAAAAACCTTTCAAGCTCGTTCATGGCCTCTTGATTAAACACAATAGGTCTGCCAATTGAATCGGCAAGTACATTACGTGTAATGTCGCCCTGCGTTGGTCCTAGCCCACCAGTACTAATAACGATATCAGCCCTTGTACTAGCGAGCTGAAAAACTTCAGCCATTCGTTTCGGATTATCACCTACCACCGATTGATGGGCAATGGTATATCCTAGTTTATTCAACTCTTGTGCTAGCCATGATACATTCGTATTTACTGTATCACCTAACAATAATTCTGAACCTGTAGAAATAAGTTCTACAATCATCAGATCACCTCCACAATCGAATATATCGAACTGTGCATTATTCTACAACTGTAGCTACTACATCATAAGCAAAGCCTTGCTCTACTTGTACCTTAAGAATATCACCAGGTTGAATGTCTTCACCGCAGTCTTCAATGTACATATTACCATCTACATCAGGTGCTTGAGATTTCAATCGACCTTTTGCAAGCAATGTGTTATTCTCGCCTTCTTCGATTTCCTCTACCATCGCATAATCAATGGTACCTTCTAAATTGCGATTATTCTCTTCAGAGATAGCAGCTTGGATGGACATAAGAACGTGATAACGCTCTTCTTTGACCTCTTCTGGTATTTGGTCTTCACGAGCACCAGCTGGTGTACCATCTTCTTGAGAATACGTAAATACGCCCATATTATCGAATTTGATTTCTTTTACAAAGTCACAAAGTTCCTCAAATTGTTCATCTGTTTCACCAGGAAATCCAACGATGATAGAGGTGCGCAATGTAATATGAGTCGGTGCATTTCTAATCTTCTTAAGCAAGCGCTCAATATCATTGCGATCGTCTCGGCGATTCATTTGTTTCAAAATATCGTTATTAACATGTTGCAATGGAATATCTACATATTTACAAAGCTTTGGCTCATTAACGATAATATCTAACAATTCATCAGAGAAGAATGTCGGATATAGGTATAGCATGCGAATCCATTCTATACCTTCTACAGTTGTTAATTCCTTTAACAATGTCGTCAACAATGGTTTTCCATCATTAAGGTCAATACCATAACTTGTTGTGTCCTGAGCGATAAGAACAATTTCCTTAACCCCTGTCGCAGCCAATCGTTCCACTTCAGCCTTAATAGACTCGATAGTACGACTACGGAATGCACCACGTACCTTAGGAATAATACAGAATGTACACCCGTTATTACAGCCTTCTGCAATTTTTACATATGCACTATAACGAGGTGTTGTTTGAATACGAGGCATGCGCTCATCATAGATATTCGTAATATTTTCCATGATACAACTGCGATTGCCGTGCTCAATAGCATCAACGGCTACCATAACTTGATCCCATGCACCGGTACCGATTAATGCATCAATTTCAGGAATTTCTTGGAATAATTCATCCTGATACTGTTGGCTAAGACAACCTGCTACGATGAGGCCCTTACAAGTACCATCCTCCTTATATTGGGCAACCTCAAGTATAGTATTTATAGACTCAGCCTTAGCTTTTTCAATAAAAGTACAGGTATTTACAACGATAAGATCTGCTTCGCTTAAGTCTTCTGTAATCGAATAGCCATTATCTCGCAATAAGCCTAACATTACCTCTGTATCTACTAAATTTTTAGCACAACCTAGGCTAACATATCCTAATTTTTTCCCCATTCTATATCCTTTCGTCACTAGATTCTTATTTATTTCTTGGATTTATACAACTGACTTAGTCCTTACGGAATCGTACTTGGCTAACCCAATGATTTAATAGTAACTTTTTACCTTCTAGAGTATAACCACCATTCACAGGCCATAATACTAAATCATGCCCCATAGAATCTTTTGGCTCATCCATCTCAGGATTAGTAAATATATAAGTAAAATTCTTTTCTACCATATATTTCGCCGTTTTAGAAGATAGTAACCAATTAATAAACTCTACACTATCTGCTTTATGTTTTGAATTTTTTAAAACGGCAGCACCAGTCACATAATAAGACGTACCATCTTTAGGATAAATGATCTTAATTGGATACCCATGATGACTATATTGCGCCGCATCAGACAAGTTACCAATACCAATATTTGTCTCCCCTAGCGCAGTTAGTCGTATTGGAGTAGACAAAAATTTAGCATGTTGAACCACATGGGGCTTCAAACTATACAAGTATTCAAGAGCCTCTGGTTCCCCTTTATACTCTACCATATTATATAGCAAATTGGCCGCATTCTGAGATGCTACAAAATCAGTCATAACGATAGACCAATCACCTTGTTTTCCCAATGTATCCCATGTAGTAATATATTTACCAATGCCATTATGGAAGGTATCATTCTGAACAAATACGATGGGATCATACCAAATACCAACCCAATAGCCATTTGGATCCTTTAGATTATCACGTACCTCGTCAATACGTTCATTGACGATGGGCATATATTTACCTGCATTGGCACCAATTACGAGATTATCTTCAGAAGTTAGCACCAAATCACCAGAAGTATCAGCCACTGTAGAAGCCGACCGTTGCGACATTTGTTCCTCTGTAAGAGGCATTACAGTGACTTTTACCTTTTGTTCCTCTTCATAACGCTCAGCAAGCATAGCTGTCAAAGTATTAGGTAAGTCCGTATAGACTATAATTTCACCACGAATAGGCTCTTTGGCCTGTTCTATTTGTTCTTGTTGGTAAAAGTTTATGCCATAGATCAACATTCCTACCACAAATAATGCTAAGATGCTCGGAGCAATCCATCGTTTCATATATGCCTCCCATAAGACATAAAGTATCTTAAAATGAGAGTAGCTAGAGCTACTCCCTACATGTAACGACCACCAAAACTTTTATTAGATGTACGAACTTTAGTCACATCTCTACTACGTTTTTTTCCAGTCTGGCATCGATTCCTAGATTCGCAACCTCGTTTGCCATTACGAGATTTACTAGATTGGCTAATACGCTTAGAATTTCCACCAATTGGTCGGGGTGGAATTAAACATTCTGGGCCAAAGCCAATTAAATCACGTCGATTGGCTTCTATGAGAGCCTCTTTAACAAGGTCATAGTTTTCAATATTTTTAAACTGCATCAATGCGCGCTGTTTTGCTTTATCTCTACCCTTTTTAGCAACATAAACAGGTTTTCCATCTAGTGGATTAATGCCCGTATAATACATACAAGTAGAAAGGCTACCCGGCGTAGGAATAAAATCCTGTACTTGCTCTGGGTACATATGGTGATCTCGTAAAAATTCCGCTAATTCAATAGCATCCTCTAGGGCACAACCGGGATGAGAGCTCATAAAGTACGGCACTAAGTATTGTTTCTTACCAAGCTTTTTATTTGCCTCTTCAAACCAAGACTTAAAGGTTAGGAATTCTTCTTTACCAGCTTTCCCCATCATATTGGTAACCCGTTTAGATACATGTTCTGGAGCTACCTTTAGCTGCCCACTTACGTGAAACTCGCAAAGTTCCCGCACAAAATCTTTATTGTTATCGGCTAGTACATAGTCATAACGCAAACCAGAACGAACAAATACCTTTTTTACACCTTTTAGTTTACGTAATTTACGCAGTAAAGCAATATAGTCATCATGATTTGTATTCAAGTTTTCACAAGGCTCTGGAGCCGCACAAGTACGACCTTTACACGCACCATAGACAGCTTGTTTATCGCAAGCTAGATGGCGGAAGTTTGCCGTAGGGCCCCCTACATCATGAATATACCCTTTAAAGTTGTCCATCTTGATCATCATGTGAGCTTCTTCAATCAAAGACTCATGACTACGATTCTGAATGATACGCCCTTGGTGATTAGTAATAGCACAGAAAGAACAACTGCCAAAGCAACCTCGTTGGCTCACAAGGCTAAATTGAACTTCGCTTAATGCTGGCACACCACCCTTATCATCGTATTTAGGATGCCACTTTCGAGTATATGGCAAGTTATAGACACCGTCCATTTCCTCCTGTGTCAATGGCAAGGCAGGCGTGTTCTGAATGAGATATCTATCACCATGCTTTTGGACTACAATACGTCCATAGAACGGATCTTGTTCATCGTATTGAATGCGGAATGCATCGGCAAAATCCATCTTATCCGCCTTAATAGCTTCATACGATGGGCACTCTACATAGTCAATGGTTGGAATTTCCTTTGCCATGTAGCAAATGCCACGTATAGATGGCAAAGACTCTTTAAATCGACCCTGATCTAAGGCATCAGCTAGTTCAACGATTTGAAGTTCTCCCATGCCATAGACGAGTACATCGGCCTTAGAATCTACTAAGATGGATCGACGCACCGTATCTGACCAATAGTCATAATGACCAAAGCGACGCAAAGACGCTTCTATACCACCAATGATAAGAGGTACATCACTGTAAGCCTCCTTCATACGGTTAGCATATACCAAGGTAGCACGATCTGGACGATGACCTGACTCACCACCTGGAGAATAATCATCTTGACGGCGAACTTTCTTTGCTGCCGTAAATTTATTAAGCATTGAATCTAAATTCCCTGCCGTAACAAGGGATGCTAGACGTGGTTTACCTAGTTTTTTGAAAGCCTCTACATCATTCCAATCTGGTTGATCTATAATGCCTACACGATAACCTTTGGATTCCAAGTATCTACCGATAACTGCAGGCGCAAAGGATGGATGGTCCACATAAGCGTCCCCACTGATGAGAACGAAATCTAATTCAGCCCAACCACGTTCCTTCATATCCGAAGGTTCTGTTACTAAAAATCTATCCATTGATTGTGTAAATGCCTTTCTATCATGCCTAATCAGATACTAGAACAGGAATAACCATAGTAAAAATAATGCCATACAAACTAAAATAATCCCTAAAATAATGCGTTCTTGTACAATAGAGCGTTGACGTTTTCGTTGACGCGTTTCTAAGGACATACGCTTTTTAGATGTTTGATATTCAACAAACTCACTTTGTACCAAATTAGGAGTTGCTTGAGCCTTCCGTCTTGTAACAGAACGTAAAGAAAAGGTATCTATGTCTCCTACTTGGCCCTGATATACTTTCACCAAGCGATCCCCATCAAGATCTAAGTAGTTACCATAATTTCGAATAAAACCTTTTACGTAGACTTGACCAGGAATGATATCATAGTTACCATCTTCGATAGCCTCTAAATAGGTTGTTTTAATGTGCAGCACTTGCTCCACATCTTTAAAGGTTAGATTACGTCTTACCCGTTCACGTCGTAATTCTTCGCCTAATTCAGCCATTTTCGTTCCTTTCTAAATCTACGTAATATTCATATAGTAATTAGCTAATTATTGCTCATCATTGGAATTGGAGAAATATCTAGCCTTAGCTTGTTCAGGGCTCATTAAAATTTCTCGAGCCTTACTGCCCATGCTAGGGCCAACGATTTTAAGGTCTTCCATTGTATCTACAAGACGTGCCGCACGGGTGTAACCTATACGGAAACGACGTTGCAACATCGATACGGAAGCTTGACCAGATTCCATAACGAGATTGACAGCTCGCTCTAATAATTCATCGCGGTAAACATCATTAGCATCATAAGATTCTTTTTCAGCTTCCTTTTCCACTTCTTGAGTTACCGTATTATCATATTCTGGTTCTCGTTGAGCTTTCACAAACTCTACAAGTTTTTCTACCTCATCATCAGAAATGAAGGCCCCTTGTACACGAATAGGTTTATTTGCACCAATCGGAGCAAATAACATATCCCCTTTACCCAATAGTTTCTCTGCTCCTGCCATATCAAGAATGGTACGGGAGTCAATTTGAGAGCCTACAGCAAAGGAAATACGGCTTGGTACATTAGCCTTAATAGAACCGGTAATAACGTTAACAGATGGCCGTTGTGTCGCAAGAACCATGTGAATACCTGCGGCACGAGCCATTTGTGCTAAACGACTAATAGATTCTTCAATATCATCAGGAGCCGTCATCATAAGGTCAGCTAACTCGTCGATAATCAACACGATTAGCGGCATAGCAGCCTTAGGATGCGCTTCATTGTAGCTCTTGATATCACGTTTACCAGATGCAGCAAACGCCTTATAACGAGCCTCCATTTCACGAACGGCCCAACGCAATACAGCTGCTGCTTTTTTCATATCCGTTACAACTGGAGCCATCAAGTGCGGAATCCCATTGTAAATAGACAATTCAACCATCTTAGGGTCGATTAATAATAACTTAACCTCTTCCGGTTTGCGGCTAAAGAGAATACTAGAAATTAATGTATTTACACATACGGATTTACCAGAGCCAGTTGTACCAGCTACGAGCAAGTGAGGCATCTTCGCAAGATCCGTAATAACAGGCTTACCTGCAATATCCTTACCAAGACCGACAGGAATACCTCCACGAGCATCTTTAAAGTCACTGCAATCAAGTACATCGCGTAAATGAACGGCTTCTGTCGTTTTATTAGGGACCTCAATACCGATGGCAGATTTCCCTGGAATCGGAGCCTCCATACGAATATGTTGCGCTGCCAAATTGAGGGCAATATCGTCTGTTAAATTAACGATACGACTCACTTTCACGCCTGGTGCAGGTTCAATTTCATAACGTGTAACAGTTGGCCCTTGTGTAGCATTAACAACCTTTGCAGTAATACCAAAGTCACTCAATACATGTTCAAGCATCATCGCATTTTGTGCTACTTCTTCACCATTATTTTGACTCCCCTTCCCTTTCGCCAAAATATCTAGGCTTGGGAAATGGTAAGGTCTATCATAGGACCGATGAATCTGTCCATCTTTAGATACAGCTACTTGCGCCGTATCTTCTGTAGTACTAATAATGGACGGTACTTGTAAACCCATACCTGCCATACCAGCTCCAGCACTTACAGAGCTTGCAGCTGCACCCGTTCCTGGCACAGCGGAGGCAATAGCACCGTGATTCGTTTCTAATGGGCCTATTGTTGTATTTTGATAAGAGAATTTTGGTTCTTCATCATCAGAATTTTCTACAGTTTCAACCTCATCTGAATACTCTTCATCTGGCGTATATGAATAGTCCTCATCTGGAACATATACATAATCATCACTCGTAGATCTATGCGTATCAGAGAATTGTTCAAAATCATCAGCTTCATAAGACTTCATATCACCAGATGCTCCAGATATATTAGCCAATTGCTCAGCCGCACGATTACGTGCTTCTATCTCAGCCAATTCCTTCCAAGATGTAGGAGTTTTTTGTGACTCCATAGTAGTAACTGTATCTTCAATAGGATCAACATCTACAGCTGTAGTAGAGTCAAAGAGGTCTCTTCCTGTAGCAATGCCTTGTTTTTCCAATGCATCTAATGCTTGATCTGCCGCATCAGCAAAGCGTGTATCTTTTTCCCTGTTATAAGCTTTACGCTGTTCTGCCGCTTCTTTACGTTGTTCATTCCAATCTTCAAAGACTTCTTTTGCAACAGCAACCTTCTCAGCAGCTACCTCTTTTGCAACATCAAGGCCAACCTGTGTTTTGTCCGCGGCCTTCTGTAATCCACTGCGCAAAGACAAACGTGTCACCAGTAATCCAAAAGCTATGAGTAAGAATACATCAAGAATAATAGCCCCTAGGTTACCTAACAGGGTACGAAGGAATGTAGCAATTGCACCACCTACGAAACCACCTTGATTAGCTAGTTGTGTAGTAATGAGTTCCTGCCCCTCAGGAACGCGCCACAAGGGAACAAGAGCTAACAAAAATAGGAAAAACAAGGTCATTACAACCCCTCGTTTTGTAATGGAAATAAATGTATCCTTATATAATAATCTCCAACCTAACCAGAAAACGCATAAACAAGGAATAATACCCCCTAGGCCAAAGCCATAACGGAATATACCTGTTAAAATCTGTCCTACGAGGCCGAGTTCAAAGCCGAAAAATCCGAGAAAGGAAATCACAGCAAAGGCAATGACAATAAGGCCTTTCACTTCGCTGCGCAAAGAAAAGCTTTGCGACTTTGATTGCTGTTTTGTACTTGTTCGCTTACGGCGTGTGTTGCGTCTTTTGGTGGAAGTATTTTCTTCTGCCATAAATCTATACAAACCCCTTACTTATATAACATTACAGTAAATTAACTTATCATTATATTATAGCATATATCGTAATATTAAGTTAATTTTTACAACGTTTCTCCCAGTCGTGAAGTAACTGTTCCTCAGTCCCTCTCTTTATGCCCTTATAGTAGGTTGCATCAACTAGAGGCGTTGGTAAATACTGCTGTTTTACAAATCCATTAGGATAGTTGTGGGCATACTTATAAGCTTTCCCATGGCCTAATTTACTAGCCCCGCTATAGTGACTATCTTTCAAATGATCCGGTACTTGTCCACAATCCTTATGTCGCACATCAGATATCGCGGCATCAATAGCTACATAAGCAGAATTACTTTTAGGTGCGAGAGCAACATAGCACGCAGCCTCAGATAATATAATGCGCGCCTCCGGAAAACCTACCATATGAGCCGCTTGAGCTGCTGCATTTGCGAGTATGAGAGCTTGTGGATCCGCAAGACCTACATCCTCTGCTGCACAAATAACAATACGACGAGCAATGAAGTTAGGATCCTCTCCGGCTTCAATCATACGCGCTAAATAATGTACTGTTGCCTGCACATCGGAGCCACGCATACTTTTAATAAAAGCTGAAATTGTATCGTAATGACTATCACCTTTTTTATCGTATGTATATATGCGACGACCTACGACCTTTTCGAGAACTTCAATAGTAATCATCCCCTCATCAGGAACCATAGCTGCTGCTTGTTCAAGAATATTGAGAGCCATACGCCCATCGCCATTGACGAAAATCCCCACATCCTCCAGAACTTCATCGGTTACCTGTAGATGGCGTTTGCCAAGGCCTACCTCTTCATCGGTAATGGCGCGACGTAAAATTTGACCGATAGCCTTTGGTGTAAGTGCTTCTAATGTAATAAGACGCAAACGAGATAAAAGTGGTCTATTAACTTCAAAGAACGGATTCTCTGTAGTAGCGCCAATAAGAATGATAGTACCATCCTCTACACAGGGTAACAACACATCTTGTTGGCTTTTATTAAAGCGATGAATTTCATCGAGGAATAGAATTGTTCGTTGCTGTAAAGAACGAACCCGTTTTCGCGCGTCTTCAATGATAGTACGCAACTCACCAATACCAGCGTTAGTAGCATTCAGATTTACAAAATAACTATTGCTCACCTTAGCTATGATTCCGGCTAATGTAGTCTTACCCGTTCCACAAGGCCCATAAAAAAGCATAGATGGTATTGTATCCTTCTCTACCATAGCTCTCAAGAAAGTCCCCTTACCTACGGCCTTCTCTTGACCATATAAATGATCTAGTTTAGTAGGACGCATTCGTACAGGAAGCGGCTCGTATGTATTTGTAGGTGTCATATCAAACAAACTATCCATTCTATCACCTCAATTCTCACTCAGTTTAACTGTCGTATTTTCATATCTATAACTATTCAATCAAAAAACAATTACTTCCCCGTCATAAAAGCCTAATAACATCAGTAACTCGGTAACACTGATAATATTGGCAAGACATTTATAACGTTTATGACATTTAGGACTCTTAAGATTTTAAAAAATTTAAATTCTTACCAAAGATATATTTATAGTATATGATATTTCAGTCTATTTTTACACGCAAAAAAGCCCCACCATGCCGTAATGTACCGCGTTTTGATCCTGCAAGGGCAGGTGGGTGTCCTCCTCATCCTGCAGTTGTCCCGTACGGGCGTAACGTTCAGACGAGAGTTCAGACTCCCAAAGTAAATGTGTTGGCTCAAAACTGCGATATCACACGCACATGGCAGGGATATCTTATACTTAAATAGTATCAGAAAGATTAGCAATTAACAAGTCTTGACATTTCGATTTTAATCAATTCTTGCCTATGTTTTTACACTAAAGATTGCTCTTGTTCTTCTTCTACATCTGGTTTAATATGCAACTCTTTTAATTGCTTTGGTTCTACTTCAGATGGAGCTTGGCTCATGATATCAGAAGCAGATTGAGTTTTAGGGAATGCAATTACGTCGCGGATAGATTGACGTTTTGCCATCAACATAACAAGACGATCTAGGCCAAATGCACAACCTGCATGAGGAGGTGCACCATATTGGAATGCATCAAGCATGAAGCCGAATTTGGATCTTGCTTCTTCAATGGACAAACCAATTGCTTTGAATACTTTTTCTTGTACGTCAGCTTGGTAGATACGCAAGGAACCGCCACCGATTTCTACGCCATTCAATACCATGTCGTAAGCAATCGCTTTTACATTACCAGGATCGGATTCTAATTTATCAAGATCCGCATGGCGTGGCATTGTGAATGGATGGTGCATTGCTACATAACGTTTTTCATCTTCGTTATATTCGAACATAGGGAAATCAGTTACCCATGTGAATGCCAATTTATCTTGGTCAATCATGTTCATACGACGTGCCATTTCAAGGCGTAATTCACCTAATGCACGTGCCACAGTTGCAGGTTTATCAGCAATCATCAATACGAGGTCGCCACCTTTAGCGCCCATTTTTTCACCGATATTGCGAATTGTATCTTCACCTAAGAACTTCATAATTTGAGACTTGATGGAACCATCTTCGTTGAAGCAAGCCCATGCAAGGCCTTTAGCGCCGTAACGATTTACATATTCAACAAGATCATCAAGTTCACGGCGAGGAATGCCAGCATCACCAGGTACAACGATACCTTTAACTACGCCACCATTGTCGATAACAGAACGGAATACTTTGAATTCTGTATCTTTTACAAGATCAGTTACATCAGTAAAGGCCATATCAAAACGAAGGTCAGGCTTATCAGAGCCGTATTTATCCATTGCTTCGTCCCATGTAATACGAGGCATAGGCAAAGAAATTTCTTTACCTAATGCAGTTTTAAATACATGAGCAATCATCTCTTCAAGCAATGCATAAATATCTTCTTCATCAACGAAGGACATTTCTAAGTCGAGCTGAGTGAACTCAGGTTGACGGTCTGCGCGCAAATCTTCATCGCGGAAGCAACGAACGATTTGGAAATATTTTTCATAACCAGCAACCATCAAGATTTGTTTGAAAATTTGTGGAGATTGTGGCAACGCATAGAATGTACCAGCATTTACACGAGACGGCACTAGATAGTCACGAGCGCCTTCTGGTGTAGATTTAGTAAGCATTGGCGTTTCAATTTCCAAGAAATCACGGCTATCGAAGAAGTCGCGCATTGCTTTCGTTACTTTGTGACGCAAAATCAAGTTGCGTTGCATTTCTGGACGACGTAAGTCAAGGTAACGATATTTCAAGCGAATATTTTCATCTACATCGATATCATCTTGGATATAGAAAGGAGGAGTTTTAGCGGAGTTCAATACGCGCAACTCTTCACAGAACATTTCGTATGCACCTGTAGGAAGGTTTGGATTAATAGCAGCCTCATCACGTTTTGTAATCTTACCACGTACACAAAGCACATATTCATTACGAACATCCTCTGCTTTGTGGAAAGATTCTACGTTGTGATCTGGGGATGCCACTACTTGTACTACGCCAGAACGATCGCGTAAATCTAAGAATATCAAACCACCATGGTCACGACGGCGTTCAACCCAACCACATAATACGACCTCTTTACCTACCTCTTGTTCAGAGATGGTGCCACAACCGTGCGTACGGTGTAAGCCTTGCATTGTTTCCATTCTAATTGTCATCCTTTCACCAAAGAAGTTATACGTTCAGCCACTGTATTGAGAGATACAGTCTCTTGTTCACTAGTATCCATGAATCGAATTATGGCTTCTTTACGAACCAATTCATCATCACCCAATATAATAACATATTTCGCATTAATTTTGTTAGCGTATTTTAATTGTGCCTTCATACTCTTGCCCTGCCCGTCCATTTCAACGGTAATATATTCATCATGTAAGGCTTGGCAAATTTTGAAAGCCTCTACCTTAGCCGCATCACCAAGAGCGACTACGAATACAGATGGTTCTACAGTTGGCTCAGGCAATAAGTTTTGTTTTTCAAGAGCTAATAGTAAACGCTCCATGCCCATAGCAAAACCGATAGCTGGAGTATGAGGTCCATCGAGCTCTTCTACGAGACCATCGTAACGGCCACCACCGGCTACAGCACTTTGAGCACCTAAAGGAGTATATTGTACCTCAAAGGCTGTCTTTGTATAGTAATCAAGGCCACGTACGAGACGAGGATTTAAAGTATATTGCACATTAGCTGCAGTTAAATAGGTTTTCAATTCTTCAAAATGATCATGACACTCTTCACATAAATGTTCGTGAATTTCAGGAACACCTACGGACAAGGATTTACATGTTTCATTTTTACAATCCAGTATACGCAAAGGATTTTTGTACAACCGTTCTTGACAATCGCTACATAATTGTTCCTTTTTTGGTTCAAAGAAAGCGATTAATTTTTCGCGGTATACAGGGCGACATGTTGGACAACCTACGGAGTTCACCTCTACATTGAGATCTTTAAGACCAAAATCTTTTAACAATTGTACAACCATGCAGATAACTTCACTATCTACCACTGGAGATTGCGAACCTAGTACCTCTGCACCAAATTGGTGGAATTGACGATAACGACCCGCTTGCGGTTTATCATGACGGAACATAGGGCCCATGTAATACCATTTTGTGAGACCTTCTTTACCATATACTTTATTTTCTAAGTATGCGCGCACAGCAGACGCCGTATTTTCAGGGCGTAAGGTAAAGCTAGAACCACCGTCATCACCGGTGGTAAAGGTGTACATCTCTTTTTGTACTACATCTGTAGTCTCACCGATACCGCGTAAGAATAATTTAGTTTCTTCAAAGGCAGGTGTGCGAATTTCATTGAACCCATATACTTTACAAATTTCGCGCATACGTTGTTCAATATAATGCCAATGTATCATCTGTTCTGGCAAAAAGTCTTGTGTACCTCTTGGTTTTCTTATAGCCATTACACAACCTCCCAAAATCTTTCACAAATTTTATGTCGTTTCTCTAAAAGTGCATCTATCGTTACGTGATAAACATCTACGTCTTTTGGCATATGCTGTTTAAGCTGACGATATTCAGGGGCTCGCATCCACTTAGACGAGCTACCGGGCCCCATGGATAGAATACTTTGGCGTTCTTCCATGATTTGAATATTGTATTCGCATGCTTTGCCAGGCAAGGTATAGCCGATATTCTCTAACTGCCCTCTCATATATTGTTGGCGATATAAATAATATGGCACATAACCAGCCGCTTCAAGACGCTCTTTACCATATTGTACCATTTCCGCTACGAGATTTTCTTCAGGAATATCATCTTCCATATGTAAATCGTACAACGGGCTACCACGTTTTAATGCTAACGTATGAATTGTAACATTTTCCGGCAGATTTTGACATACATAATCCATATTCTCTATCATATTTGGCATTGTTTGGTTAGGCAAGCCTGCAATAAAATCCATATTTACAGATAGTGATGTATTGTTTTTTACATATTGTAAAAGTTCATCAACATCCCGTACGCTATGACCGCGCCCAATACGACGCAAAATATCATCTTGCATCGTTTGCGGGTTAATGCTAATACGATTCACACCTAGCTCAAGCATAGAACGTAGCTTTGTAGGATTAACAGAATCAGGTCGTCCTGCCTCTACAGTAAATTCATGACCTTCTGGTACGAGTAGAGACAACTGTTTTAGAACCTGGTGAAAGTCTTCATCCTTTAGCACTGTCGGAGTACCGCCGCCCATATAGAGGGTATCTACGGTTAGATTATAAGATTCTATAATGGCTTTCATATCTTCTATATCACGGGTTAAAGCCCTTAGAAATTGACTTTTACCAGCATAATCCCGATAGAGACCATACGGAAACGAGCAATATACACAACGTGTATCGCAGAAAGGAATACCACAATAGAGATTCACTTTTTTATCGTCTGTATCAGACAAAAAAGGACGTTGGTATTCACCAATTAACCCCAGAGTAGCAAGCTTTTCCATAGACACAGAAAACTCGTCCCGAATGTGACGAGTTGCTGCATGGACAGAGCCATATGTATCTATATATTTATGTAGTAACTTTGTAGGGCGCACACCTACCATGGTTCCCCATGGAGCCTCAGCAGGTAAACCTTGATATTCACGCAAATAGCGCAACAAGGCTTGTCCAATTTGGCGACGCCCCATAGAGGAAACAGATCCTTCAAAAATCTGAACCGAATCACCAATAGTAACAGTTAATGTATACATCCCT
>OBJZ01000317.1_pt1 | contig 14502 bp, 11 predicted proteins | sample 1481641 | NCBI WGS metagenome assembly OBJZ01 (sample SAMN02364493, study PRJEB22542) | human gut metagenome | isolation source: fecal sample | host: premature infant | place: USA: Chicago, IL | collected 2012-01
GCCCGTATTCGAGCGTCGAGGGCGTGGACCCGCTGTGGGTGCTCAACCACGAGCATTTCACCCGCAGTGAACGGTCGATCGAGCGCCCGCTCACGTTCTCACGGTTTGCGGGCCCCGGCTCGCACCGTTACCCCGTGGGGTTCTCGGGCGATGCGATCGTGACGTGGGAGTCGCTCGCGTTCCAGCCGGGTTTCACGGCGGCCGCGGCGAACATCGGCTACGGCTGGTGGAGCCACGACATTGGCGGGCACATGGAGGGCTTTCGCGATAACGAGCTCGCGACCCGCTGGGTGCAGTTCGGTGTGTTCTCGCCGATCAACCGCCTGCATTCGTCGAATTCTCCGTTCGCCGTGAAGGAGCCGTGGAACTTCCCGGCCCCGCACGGCGAGATCCAGGCGGCGCATTTGCGCCTTCGTCACCGCCTCGTGCCGTACCTGCACTCGATGAATTACCGCGCCCACCACGAGGGCCGCTCGATCGTCGAGCCCGTGTATTTCGAGGCACCGCAATACCCCACGTATCGCAACGACCAGGGATACCTGTTCGGATCCGAGCTTCTCGTCGCGCCGATTACGCGCCCCGCCGCGAAGGATGTGGGCCGCGGCAGCGTTGAGCCGATCCTGCCCGGCGGCATGTGGTTCGACCTGTTCACCGAACAGCGCTACGGCACGCCCGATTCTGGCGCGTTCACACAGGAAATGTTCCGCCCACTCGGCTCGATTCCAGTTCTCGTGCGTGCCGGCGGCATTCTCCCGCTCACGCCGGCAGGTGAGGTCCCCGAGAGGATTGAGGACAACCCCGAGGTGCTCGAGCTGATCGTTGCCGCGGGTGGCGATGGCGAGTTCACGCTCCACGAAGAGTGGAAGGCGGGCGAGGATCTCGTGTGGAGCCACGTGCGCGTAGCCGTGAAGGCGTCGGAAAACACCCTCACCCTCACCATCCCCGACGACACCCCCGAGGTGGCGCGCGAGGCGCTCGAGCGGCGCGAGTGGCGCGTGCGGCTGCTCGGGCATGATGCAGCCGCGTTTGGGGATCTGGAGGCGCAAGGGTCCGACGCCACTTTCGCCCCTGGCGCTGAAAAACTTGCCGATGAGCTCCGCGTTCGCAAGCTCAGCCCGGCTGATCGGCCCGCGCCGCACGCGTCGACGATCACCGTTACCGGCCTCAAGGTCGGCGAGGAAGCAACGCTCACGAGCGCCGGATTCGGCACCGTTCTCGACGACACCGAGAAGGGCCGCGACGTGCGCTACGCGCGCCTGCGTTCCCTCGTGAACGATGCCGAGATTGGCTTCACGCTCAAGCAGGCCATCGCCGGTGTTGCCGAGAAGCGCCCCGAATCGCTCATGCGTGAAATCTCGGCGTTCGGCAAGGCGCCGTCGGGCCATTTGCCGAAGACGTTCGACTATGAGCAGGCGAGCCCCTCGCTCATCGCAGCCGTCGCGGAGATCTGGGGCTAAACCGCACCGGGGGCCCTTCCCGAAAGCATCGAGCCCACCCTTTCGCGTCGCCACGAGGTGGCGCGGGGGAGGGCTCTTGAGCGCGTGCCCAGGTCGAAGGATGGGTGAGATTTGAATCTGCTGACCGAATAGGTTGATCGGGTAGTTTTGAGTCGTAGGTGTCCTATTTTCATCGACCGGTTTGCTTGAGATGCGGACAGGGCTCTTGTGGAGAGAATCGGTTGGTGACATTCTCCGCGAGGAGCGTGTTGGGCATGGTGAGTGCTCGTCTGATGTGTCCGGAATGGCTGGAGTGCCGATGCAGTATCTCTCTGAGATAGAGCGCGGCTTGAAGGAATCTTCGCCGGGGATGTTGCATGCCTTTGCTAGTGCTCGGAAGCGCGAGGTTCTTGATGCGGCGCGCAGGGTCGGGAGTGGTGTAGAAGCCATGTTGCCTAGCGCCCGCATCACTTTCCCAACAAGACCAGACAGACGCGGACGAAGCGTTGCACCCAGCAGAGTCTCTGACTGCGCGAGGACCTGTGCAGTTGGCCTGTCGGCTCTGGATCGCGCCGTCTACTGCCCACCGAATCGTGGCCGACGCACACTTGAACCGCCTTTCCCATGTCGACCGTTCCACCAGCGGGCCCGTTCGATGCTATGAGCACGACCGTCCAGGCGCGATGATTCGTATCAATGTGAAGAAGCTCGGTAGCATCCCCGGCATCGTTAGCTGGTGCTACGTCGGACGGCAACAGGGAGAGCAGAACTGAACCGCCACCCTCGAAACCGAAGAACAAGTACAGCGATCCGCTAATGGGCAGGGTCTACGTCCACACTGTCATCGACGACTCCTGCGGCGCCTACGCCGACATCTACGACGACGGAACCGTTGTCACCGCGACTGCTGTCCCGATCCGGGAAGTCGAGTGGTTCGACGCCCGCGGAGTGACCGTTGAGCGGATCCTGCCCGACAACGGCGGTGCCTAGCGCTCCCAACTGTGGCGAAACCCCTGGGTTGAGCTGTAGATCAAGCACAAGCGCAATCACCCGTATCGGCCGAAGACCATAGATAAGAGTGAGCGGTTTCACTACACCTTGGCTAACGGCTGCGCCTACACACGTTACTGCATCTCAAAGGTGCAATGCCGGGGTGAGATGGAGGGCTGGCTACGCTCCTACAACTACCATCTTCTCCACAGCACCAGCCGCCCTTCTCATGATTTATCAAAGTCTCCGATCGGTACAACTGAACTACTGCGGACTCCCGGTAGTAGGTCTCGTTCCCGTCTGGGCGCGACCCCTGAACTTTGCCTCGCTGGTGTTGCAACACTCCGTGTCACTCATCCCCGAGGCAGTGGCGGCACCTCTGGCAGAGAAATCTCGTTCCTGACGTGGGCCTCACTCTTCTTGTCAGTTTCATGCGGGAGACTTATTCTATGACTTCTCCTCCGGCGCTGGTCGAGCCCGAGCTTCTTGCTTGGGCTCGCAAGAATGCAAACCTGGAGCCCATTGCCGCCGAGCGAAAGATTGGTATTCCAGAGGGGCGCGTTGTGGAGTGGGAATCCGGCAAGGTACACCCCACCATCGCACAGCTCCGCAAGGCGGCGAAGGTGTACAGGCGCGCATTGGCCGTCTTCTTCCTCTCAGAGCCGCCAGGAGATTTTGACACCCTTCGCGACTTCCGCAGGCTTTCCGAGTCCACCAAGGGGGAGTGGTCTCCAGCGCTTCGCGGTGAGTACCACCGTGCACACTTCCAGCGCGATGCGCTGTTGGACATCGCAGAGCGTGAGGGTGAGTTGCCTGCCACCACCTGGCGCCTGAATATTGAGGGGCTCGCCGACAGCGCGCTTGCAGCGCGAGCGCGCACGCTACTCCAAGCCTCGACCAGTCTAAAGAAGCCTGCCCCGACGGCGGACGAATACAAACACCTCAACTACTGGACGAACGCTCTGGAGGAAGCCGGGGTTTTGGTGATGACGACCGAGGGGGGTGAGGTGGCGATAGAAGAGATGCGCGCTTTCTCCCTCTATTTTAAGGAGATCCCGGTGATCGCCCTCAACGGTAGGGACGCCGCCCGAGGGCGCACATTCTCCCTCATCCACGAGTACGCTCACCTCCTCTTGCACTCGGAAGGCCTCTGCGACGCCATCACAGAGGCAAGGGTCACTACCCCCAACCGCCAGCTGGAGGCGCGCTGCAACGCGCTTGCGGCGGAAATCCTTATGCCAGCAGACCTGATCTTGGCCACACCCGAGGTGGCCAGCCACGAGGGCGCGTGGTTGCTGGGTGAGCTCATCGAGTGCGCCCGCCCCTACGGCGTGAGCGCCGAGGCCTTCCTGCGGCGACTCACCACTCTCGGTTTGGCTGAGCTCGCCGCGTACCAAGAGTTCTGCCAGAAGGAGTGGGATCAGGGAGCCACTGCAGCAGAGGAAGGGAGCATCTCCTCGGAGAGGCGAAGCAGCAAGAAGAGGCGTGGTTCTTTCTATTACACCAAGGCGCGGGACTTGGGAAAGGGCTACATTCGGCAGGTCGCCGGGGCTCACCGCCGGAGCACGCTCGACTCCTCCACGGCTGCCGCCTACCTGGGCGTGAAGGTGGGCCAAATGGAGAAGTTGGCTGAAGTGGCGGGCTTCTAGCCATGGATGAGACGCTGTTCCCCTTCTACTCCTTTGACACGGGCGCTTTCATCAACGGTTGGAACGACATCTTCAAGCCGCGTTCTTTTGGGGCAGTTTGGCAGCAAATCGGAGCTCTCATCAAGCTTGGGCAGGTGCGGGCGGTGGATGAAGTCAAGTACGAGATCCTCAAGCAGGACGACGAGTGCGCCGCCTGGGTGAGGGAACAGAAGGGACTCTTTCTTCCGCTCACCGAGGACGTGCAGTTGGCGACGAAGAAGATTCTCAAGGCCCACCCGCGCCTCCTGGGAAGCGGTGGTGGACTCCGCAACAGTGCTGATCCATTCGTGATTGCACTAGCGATGGTGCACCATGGCACGGTGGTCACCCAGGAGACGCGTTCTCGAAGCATGAAGAAGCCCCGCATCCCCAACGTATGCGAGGCTTTCAGCGTGCCCTACTGCTCGCTCCCGGAGTTTGTGGAGCGGCAGGGGTGGACCTTCGACTTCGGTGGCCAGCCCGACGGAGGCCCCCAGTAGGCGCTCTGGAAGTCCGTCATAGACCTTGAAGCAGCAACTGTACCACCGCAGGGAGGCCTGTGCCTCCTCCCAAAGGGTGGGTGCCTTTCTCCCCGAGCTAGGGGTGATGCAGGGGCTTCAGACGCCTCAACTTCTCTTCCAGCCCGCAAAAACAGCAGCCAAGACGCCTTATGGGCTGTCCAAGTTGCACGGCAGAATCTGACACTCAGCTTTGGAAGCTGGTCTCGCACCCTGGGGTTTAAGGAGTTCGTTCGTCATTTCCTGCCGTTACCGCCTGGTTGAGCATGAGGTGGGTATTACTCAGGGGGGGGTGGACGAAGCGCCATGGCGCCCTACTCACAGAGAGCAGCCCAGAGTCCCTGTATTGCCGCTGATTTCGCGCCAGTTGGAGTCAACTCGGGTCGTAGTCCCGTGGTCAAATGGAATTGGTGTTGCCAAACCAATGACTTAGCAGCTTTTCTTGCTGGGTCAGTAAACTCGATCAACGTCCCCGGTCGACACATCTAAGGCTTCCATTGCTTGTGTCGAAGTTCGGGCCGGGGTAGCCTTGAAGTAACATGACCGGTTCCGCTGCCCACCTCGGTGGGAGTCCAGGGCCGGTCTTTGCTTACGGGGGATCGGGGGATGCATGACCCATGCGAAGCAATTTAAGACCTACGCGGAACAAGTCGATCTGCTCCAGCGCCGAGGTTTGGAGATCAGGGACAGGGACTGGGCTGAAAATTTCCTTCAGCGATTCAACTATTACCGCGTATCGGGGTATTGGTACCCACTGTTAAAGTTCACGGCGGAAGACGGAGTGGCGACAGAAAACTTTATTGACGGGGCCTCTTTAGATCTGGTCGCTGCTCTGTACGAATTTGACGAGCGACTTCGCCACAGTGTTTTCCGTGAGTTGGATCGAGTGGAGATGGCGGTTCGAGCTTTGCTCGGCTACGAGCTTGGGAGAATCGATCCTCTCATTCACCTCGCCCCCGAGAGTCTAGGTGCGCAAGCCCGGCAGCGACTACGAGACAGGCAGACTCGGTATGAAGTATGGCGTGGAAAGTATGAGTCTGCACTGAGGGGGTCAAAAGAGGACTTCGTGCGGCATCACCAGCGAAAATACCGCGGCGAGATGCCTATTTGGGTGGCTGTAGAGATCATGGACTGGGGGATGGTTTCCCACCTGTATGGAATGTCTCCGAACCTCGCTCGTAACCGGGTAGCTGAACGTTGTGATCTGAGCGCGCCTCAGCTCGAGTCGTGGCTCAAATCGCTCAATGTCTTGCGGAACTTAGCGGCGCACCATGCTCGAATGTTTAATCGGGTGTACGACATCAAACCTAAGTTGAAAAAAGATGTTCGACTGACTCCACTCGCGGGCACGATGAATAGAGTTTTCGGACAGCTCTCCCTGATCCAGTACTTGCATCGCCAACTCGGTTTGTCGCAAGCCGAGCGTTTGCCGTCTCTGATGGCTACTTACCCCACCAACGTTCTTGTGCCGTTTAGTAGGACCGGAGCTCCTGAACATTGGCAGGAGCTTGAACTGTGGTCAACCTAGACTCTGCGAAGCTCGGCGCGGCGGGTGAACCGCCTTACGATCGCGCCACGAGGCCGTGCGCGCGATAGAGCGCGAGCAGCTCGGGGAGCACCACTGCGGGATTCGGGTCGGGACCAACGAGGCGGGCGCCCTCGGGCGTGAGCTTCGCGCTGAACCTCACTCTCGCTGTTCCCCATTTGTCGTAAACGGGGATTTTGAGACTCTCACCGTTTGACGTGTGCGCGATGAGGGTGCGAAGTCTCGTGCCGATGCGCTGACCTGGCTCTAAAGAGGTGATTTCGCTCCAAGGCAGGAACTTTCCCGTGCTCGGTAACGAGCGCATGAGAATGCCTTCTCGCGTGGCCCACACCCCCTGCGTGGTGAAAAGCAGAAAACCGAACGTGAGAAACAGGATGAGGCCGCTAAAGACGACCGCTTGCACGGCGCGCTCTGCACCAGAAGTGTCGTGGGGGAAGAGGTTGGTCATCACGAGTGCGACCGCGATGAGCACGGCGAAAAACGCGCATGCTCCTCCGTAGACCCACCGGAACATACTGCCGGGCCCAGAGGAGAGCAGAACATCTCCGCGCTCTTTCTTGGGTGGGACGGGCCAGCGTGATGCCATGGCTACTCCTTCGTGGCAGAGGTTTCAGCAGCCAGTATCACATGTCACGGGCAGCGGCGTGACGCCGTCACAGGCGAACCCCTTGAGCGCAACGGGACTACACCCGAGCCCTCCGTGCCGATTGGGCTCAAACGGCGCGACACACGCTCTGTAGGGAAGGTGATCGCCGGAGCCAGGACCGACGAATTCCACGGGGCTCGCACCATCGAGTAACCGACCAATAGGAGCTCGACGTCGCTAAGTGCGGTGTAGGGGCGCCCCGGTTTTAGCCAGGTTCGCCGGTGAAAGGTCACGATGCGTTTTAAGAAGCACGCGAGCGCGACAGTACCGAGGAACGACGGTGCTGGCATGGTTCCACCAGCCCTTCCGCCATGGAGCACCTTCTTGACGTTGCCCAGGCTACTGGAGGCGCCTCGTTTGCCGCTTGCCATGAACGCGTAGATCGAAATACTTACCTGCGCATAGCGACGCGAGTTCCTCTCATTCGATGCCAGACATGATTTCAGGTCTGCGCGCATAATCTGTTGTGGGGGAGTAGAGCTGGTATTGACGAACACTGGTCTTGCACAGGCGTCGTGGTCGCGCTCGACGCTGCCGTCGCGCCGAGGGAACTTCCGCTCCGCCTCGTTCGACCAGTCGGTGCCGGTGGCGGGGACGAAGCCGTGTTGGATCGTTGTCAGGGCCAAGGGGTCGGAATTTGGTGTGGTCGGGGAGAGGGAGTGTTGATGCATGCCGCGTTGAATGGGCTTTGCTTCGAAAACATTGACGTTGTGCCGATGAACATTTCCGGTGTCACTTGGAACAGACTCGTTGGCGTCATCGTGGTTTGCCTTCTTGCTGGCTGCTATTTGATCGCAGAGAATTCGCGCTGGCCGGCAGGTGCGTTGCTTCGCACTCTTCGGCATAAGACCGAGGTTTGGATACCAGCCGGCCTACGGGAGTATTCGATAATTAGTGAAAGTAAAACGAGCTGTATGACCCGACTAGCCGGTTAAAGGGGTGGTCAGGCCACTCGTCGAGCGTCGACCAATAGGTCTCACCCGAAGCGGTGAGCTCACAACCACGAGTGCACAACTCCTGAAGGGCGCACTCGAGCGAAGCCGGTTAAGACCTAGGGTGCGATGTGTGGGACTGTGGCTATCAGGCCCATGCACCGGGCAGGGCGTTTACCTGGGCTTCTTCGATGGGCGGGCCTGCGACAATGCCGAGCCTGCGAGCGACTTCGTCCTGGCCGACGACCGGCCATCACGCAACGCGCCGGAATCCTCGCGCGCAACCCGCCGTGAGGTCTGCTTGCTGTTCTTCGCCACCTCGATCACCTCCATCGTCAGCGCGATATGAAACACGCGCGAATAGCGCATGTTTATGAGCGTTGAGGCGGGGTCGCGTGAGATAATGAAGCGTCCAGACTTCTTCACCTGACCCGTGATCTGCTCACAAGTCCATTGGGCGCCACAGGTTTTGGAGCGGGAGGCGGAAAAAGCTGGAGCGAACGGACTGGTTCTTGGACTGCGTAAGAAGGGAGCGGAAATCGATGACTCTCCACTCCTTCTGCGTTGCCATCTATAAACGCAACGGCGAGATCACCAGTCAGACAAAGTTCGTTCAAGCGCTCTTCCTGGCTTGCGGGTCGTCCTACAAGATCAGTAACGACTACGGCTCGAAACTGTTCAAACGGGAAACGCCGCTTGACTCTGAGATTCGATCAATGTTTCCCCGGCCGATCAATCGCGAATCCCTCCGAGACTTTCTTCAAGAGCACATAACGCCTACTAGCGGGAAGCGAGAGGACATCAGGGATCGCATCCGCGAGATAGCTGGAAAAGCCGGACTCGGCGGTACAGATCAAATTGATCAGCCTGCATTTCTCTGGGCACTGACAGACTGGCTGAACTCGATTATTCACACCCCAGAGAATACTGAACAGCTACTCGACCACTACCTTCGGCGAGTTAAGGGAGATGCGCCCGAAGAACGGGGGAGTTATCTGCCTCCAACCCGCCCTGGCGACAGGGTGGATGTTCTGCATCCACCGGCGCAACAGGATTATCAACCGGTTTTTTGGGGCGAGTTCGAACACCGCTGGATCATGCGGAAGCTTGGCCAAGAGCCTTGGAGGGGACGCAGCCTTGCCTGCCTAAACCCTAAAGACACTGGGATACGCCCCACCGAAGGAACAATTCCGGTTCTAGACAGCTCACCATCCCAGGCGAACCTAATAGAAATCACGGCAACATTTAGCGCCCGTGGTTGTGAAGGTAAAGCTACAAGCGAGTGGGAGATGCATGATGAAAGTGGCATGAACTGCTTTCCCGGATTGCCTGCGGCTTTCAACGTTGAAGCAACCGTGAGAAACCCGCATTTCTCCAGCTCGGGAGGCAGCTAATGGCAGACGCGATAGAGCCATGGGTCACGATGAAGGACGTTCAAGAGCACTTAGGTGCGCGCCGCGAAACCATAACGCAGTGGATCGGGAAGCGGAACATGCCCGCCTACAAGGTAGGCAGGCAATGGAAGTTCAAACTGAGCGAAATAGACGAATGGGTACGGTCAGGTGGCGCAGCCGACGATGGCCGGGCCACCTGGCACTCAGAGGAGCACGTAAATGCCTGAATTGACATGGGTAGGCAAAGAAAAGGTCATCACCCACCACCTTGACGTGCCCTACCGTGTGCTCGACCGTCAGTACTCCTTCGATGAGACGGGCCAGTCTGAGGCCGATAACGGCTCCGAGAACATGATCATCCATGGGGACAACCTCGAAGCCCTCAAAGCCCTCCTACCCAAATACGAAGGAAAAGTTGACTGTATATACATCGATCCTCCGTACAACACAGGCAATGAGGGATGGGTGTACAACGACTCCGTCAACGACCCACGTATTAAGAAATGGCTCGGCGAGGTTGTAGGCAAAGAGGGCGAAGACCTGAGCCGCCACGACAAATGGTTATGCATGATGTACCCACGCCTGCGACTTCTGCAACGCCTGCTGGCACCCACTGGCGTCATTTTCATCTCGATCGACGACAACGAGGCCGCAACGCTCCGGCTGGTCTGTGACGAGATCTTTGGAGCCCGGTGTTTTGTTGCCGATATTTCATGGCAGCGCACTTATTCCACCCGGAATGACTCCAAAGGAATCCCAGCAGAGGTCGAGCACCTTCTGGTCTTTTCGAAGCAACCGGGTTGGAACCCGAACAAGCTAGAACGCACCGCCGAGATGGACTCGATCTACAAGAATCCAGACAACGATGGGCAACCGTGGACTAGCTCTGACGCTTTCGCTCCAGGCGCGGCAACTCACCAGGGCATGGTGTATGCAATCCAGCATCCATTCACCGGAGAGCTGATCTATCCAGGAACCGGCAATTGTTGGCGTTATGAGCAGCAAGAGATGCTTCGTATTTTTTCGGGGTGGACGAGTTACGAGCTCCGCGACCTCAATGATGCCGAGAAAAGAGCCGAGGTCTGCGGAATCGCTGCAGGTGATGTCAAGCAGAACGTTCTCGGCCTCGTTGTCAGTAAGCCGTTTGACGAGGCACGCGCGGATGCTCAGGCGGTGATGGATCGCGGACAGTGGCCTCGGTTCTACTTCACGAGAGGAGGTCTTGGCGGTGTTCGTCGTAAGACCTACCTCGATAGCGTTGGTGGCCTGTTGCCGACGAATCTTTGGCCGTATGACGTCGCGGGTCATACCGACGAGGCCAAGAAGGAAGTTCGCGCGATCTTCGATGGCCGGGTGGCGTTTGACACCCCGAAACCCACACGGCTCATTGAGCGTGTGCTCAAGGTTGCTTCGAAGCCTGGAGACTTGGTCCTTGATTCGTTTGCAGGGTCAGGTACAACGGCCCAGGCGGTCTTGAATCTGAACAAGCAGGATCGCGGGAATCGGCGCTTCATCCTTGTTGAGCTGGGTGACTATGCCGATGGCGTCACCGCTGAGAGGGCGCGGCGAACGATCCATGGCTACAAGAACACGCGTCTCGAAGAGCATGTGCTCTTTGAAAAAAAGCTCACGCTCAGTGCGCTGAAGAAGGGCCAGGAGGTTCTGGCCGAGGCGACCAAGGTGTATGCGGATGCGAACGGACAGTACACGAAGGTTTCGCGGCCGAAGGTTGTGACCAAGGTGAACGGCAAATCGGGAACACCTTTTGTTCAAGTTGTTGCTTCACAAGAGCATGAATCAGACGTCTCGGGAACCGGCGGCAGCTTCTCCTTCTATGAGCTAGGAGCTCCGTTGCTGGTCAACGGAAACCTCAATCCCGAAGTTCCCTTAGGGCGTGCTCGCGAGTACATCTGGTTCACGGAAACCGCAGAAGACTATCGGTCTTACGCGGTACAGGCGCACCCCGACTTCCTTGGCCGTTCAAGCAGTAATATCTCGTACTTTTTCGCCTTCGATGGTGAAGTTCCCACAGTGTTGGATCGGGCCTATCTTGCCTCAATCCCCGCCGAGTGCGCGGCTGAGGCATATGTGATCTATGCCGACATGTGCCTGCTGTCAGAGCAAGAGCTAGTCAAACACAACATCACGTTTAAGAAGATCCCTCGGGACATCACCCGCTTGTAACAGGAGCAGAGTTCTCATGGAACTGAAGAAGTATCAAAAACGGGTGATCGCCGATCTGTCCGATTACCTGGGACATCTCAACGAGCGTTCTTCGCTGGAACGCGCATTTAGCGTGTATTGGGAGTCGCGTCAGATTCCTGTGGGACGAGATGGTATTCAGGGATATCAGAACATCGTCGATGGTGTGCCGCACGTGTGCTACAAGGTGCCTACTGGTGGCGGAAAGACGTATCTGGCGTGCGCGTCGGTTAAGCCCATCTTTGATGCGTTGCCGCCGGTTCGTCGTCAGACAGCCGTATGGTTGGTGCCATCTGAGGCAATTCTGACGCAGACGCTCGCAGCTCTGAAGGACCCATCGCACCCGTATCGCCAGCGCTTAAATGCTGATTTTGGTGGCCGAGTCGAGGTGTACTCCAAGGATGAGCTGCTTGCGGGCCAGAACTTCACTCCAGCAACCGTTGCTGAGCAATTGTCGGTGATGGTGCTGTCATATGACTCCTTCCGGACTCGCAGTAAAGAAGGGCGTAAGGCTTACCAAGCCAACGGGAATCTGGCACCGTTTGTGACCGCGCTGGGTTCACCGGAGCAGCCGATCGATAATGCGGATCAGACGGCACTGTTCCAGGTGATCAACCAGCTCAACCCGGTGGTCATTGTCGATGAGTCCCACCACGCGACCAGTAACTTGAGCACCGAGATGCTGGTGAACTTCAATCCGGCGTTCATCCTTGACTTGACCGCGACTCCAAAGAAGCAGTCGAACATCATCTCTTATGTTGATGCGCTGGCGCTCAAAAACGAGAGCATGGTCAAGCTCCCTGTGATTGCCTACAACCGGTCCTCTCAGACCGAAGTCATCACCGATGCGATCGACCTCCGTCAGTCGTTGGAGGCAGCAGCAGTTCAGCAACAGGAGCAGGGTGGGCGATACATTCGCCCGATCGTGTTGTTCCAAGCCCAGCCAAAGATAGACGAGGATGCTACGTCCTTCGAGCAGTTGCGGGAGAAGCTGGTTGCTGCAGGTATCCCTGAAGCTCAGATTGCGATCAAGACCGCGAATATCAACGAGCTCAAAGGCGTTGATCTGCTGAGCCCAGAGTGCGAGATCCGGTACATCATCACGGTCAACGCGCTGAAAGAGGGCTGGGACTGCCCATTTGCATACATCCTGGCGTCGTTGGCGAACAAGACCAGCCAGGTGGATGTGGAGCAGATCCTGGGCCGCGTGCTCCGCCAACCCCACGCGATCCGTCAGCGGAACACGCTGCTGAACATGAGCTACGTTTTGACATCGTCGAACGATTTCCAATCCACGCTGAACCAGATTATCGCTGGGCTGAACAGCGCAGGCTTTAGCAGGCGGGACTTCCGTGCTGCTGACGAGGGTCAGCTCGATCTTACGAACCCGCCCACCCCACCATCCACTACCTCCGTCCCCGTCGGTAGCGGCATTTCTGGTGAGGTAGGACCTGAGGAGTTCTTGGACTTTGACGAGAGCGAGGTTGCCACGGGCCTGCAGGAGCGCGGCACGATGGCTACGAAGCCGACGAGTCCCGCCCCTGGCTCGACGAGTCTTGCAGGGATGCTGGAGCAAGCACAGCAGAAGGGCTCTGATTACGAGAAGGAAGCAGAAGAAGCTGCCGAGCTTGGGGACGGTTTTGTTCCTGCGGACCTGGAGGAAGCCGTGGACACGATTCAGATGTTCGAAGACTACCGTGCCGAAGTCGCTGGATTGAAACTGCCGCAATTCTTTATCCAGACCCCACCCTCGGTGTTGTTCTCCTCTGGAACAGGGGGCTACGACTTGCTGCAGAACGAAGCGCTCGCAGGAGGCTTCACGCTTCAGGACAAAGACACCGGGCTTGACTTGACCACTGCAGATGAGCAGATGTACCGCATCGATGTGAGGAGTAAGGCTGATGTTCCGCGAGCCTTCCGCATGTCAGCATCTGACCAGAAATTCATGCGCGAGCATTTCAGTAAACTCAGCGTCGAGTCGCAGAAACGAAACGCGGCAGAAGCAGTCTATGAGCGGCTCAAGCCGATCAACTCGGTCGCTGAAGAAAGTCTTCGCCGCTACATTGAGCGGGTCATCGGTAACTTCGGTGCTGAAGAGCTGCTCACCTACCAAGAGCACCCGGGGGCAGTGGCTGAGAAAATTCGTGTCAAGATCCGGGGCCTGATGGATGATCACAAGTTCAAAAAGTTCTACCAGGATATTGAAACCCGCCATATCGGCGTTAAACCTTCGTTCACGTTGCCGCAGGTGATTCAGCCGGTTCAGTCTAGCTCCTTAATTGGCGGATCACTGTATGAGGCGGAAGACCGGATGAACAAGGACGAGATGGAGTTTGCTGGTCGCTTCTCTGGAATGGACAACATCCTGTGGTGGCACCGAAATATTGAGCGACGAGGGTTCTGCATTAACGGTCCGATCAACCACTACCCGGACTTCATTCTCATGACCACCAACAGAACCGTCGTAGTCGTCGAGCCCAAAGGTGCGCAGCTAAAGAACGACGACTCTCGGCGCAAGGTCCGGCTCGGTAACAAATGGGCGTCCATGGCTGGCGAGAGGTTCCGTTACTACATGGTCTTCCAAGATGATGTCGAGCCGCTCGAAGGTGCATACACGAGCTCGCAGTTCTTCCAGATTCTCGAGCAGCTGTGAGCGGCACCTTGAGAAAGTTGATGGCTTGGGTGTAAGCGGACAGGTGAGAATCCCGCTGTCCCCCACGTCGCGCGACAGCGGATTTAGTGGAGTCTTCACCGAAGTCGCCCACCCGCACACTTTCGAGTCAGTGGACACTGAACAGCAACGCCTATTTCATCTTTCGCCGCAGAGTAATAAATTGTGGCATGCTTTGCACGCCTTTTATCTACCTGCTGAAAGGGGCGTGACGAAAGTCGAAAGGTCTTGCGGTGAAGAGAAACTAATGCCGAAGCTATTTCAATTTAACCGGTGAATCTGGCGCGTCTAACCCCCATAAATTATTTTTCACCTCGTTTGCCAGGCGCGATTAGAAACAAGGAACCGTGCGGGCGAAGGGACCGTCGGAATTGCCCAAGGCAACCGAGCCCGCGAACGCCTCCTCGTCACGTGGACGAGGCAGCGCAGCGCCTACTTGCCGCGCTGACGCTAGCTGCCAAGCACGAAGCGGTGGCCGAGGCCCGGCTCGGTGAGGAAGT
>OBJZ01000322.1_pt1 | contig 14149 bp, 8 predicted proteins | sample 1481641 | NCBI WGS metagenome assembly OBJZ01 (sample SAMN02364493, study PRJEB22542) | human gut metagenome | isolation source: fecal sample | host: premature infant | place: USA: Chicago, IL | collected 2012-01
TTGCTGTCATCTTCACTATTGTTGTAGCTATTTTAGATCCAATTCTTAAGCCGTCAAAAGGTTCAAGTCAATACGAATCTTAATTCTTTAAATAAAAGTGTAGGAGGACATGAATGCTTGTCCTCCTATAACGTGTGTCGAAAAGATTGATATTAATTCATTTTTAATTCAATCATCAACTGCCTTTATATTATAAAAGAGCCCGGGACATAAAGTTCCAAGATAAATAAAAAAAGGCAATTTCTATTGAAATAATATAGAAATTGTCTTTTTTTATTATTTTTTGAATATTTTCAGCTCGTTGAGCTGTTACTTTTCTTATATTAAGTGCCATTAGCACAAATCCTAGTTCTCTTTAGGCTTTATTTATCCCTTAAACGGACATTCTAGTGAAACCCAAAATAGCCTTCATAAATCCAAAATCAGGCTCCACATCGATTTTTCTTTGACTGTATAAGGTTTTTTGTTTTTGATTTGAAGTTCATACATTGTTGTTTCAGAGAACATTCTGAACAATCATCACATTCATATAATTTCAAGTCTCGTTTAAAACTATATTTATCATGACGATAGGCATATCTTTTAAATCCTATGGTAGAGTAAGTTGAGTCATGTTATAATCTTTGTGCATAAGACACCTCATTAATTTAGTTTAGTGATGTTTATTAAATTATACGAAAGGGCCTTATTTTTTAAGTATTTCAATGTAAAATTTCATATAAACACAAAGTATTTTGGCGAGACTCTTGAGGGAACAGGACAAGCTGAAGACTACAGGCTGAAGCTGTCCCCTAAGAAAGCGAGCCAACAATACGTAGTATTGTAAATAAAGAAGCCAGTAAATGAATTTATAAAAAACTCATTTACTGGCTATTTTGCTAGGAATTATATCCCAGCCTTTTTTTATTTTACAAATTAATATTGTTCTAGATTAAGACGTAGGTTTAACAACCTTAAAGTCAAGTTCTTTATTGTCATTTAAATCTACTTTAATGATTGTACCTTCAGGTAGACTTTCTTTAATCATCATACGTGCAATTGGAGTTTCTATTTGTCGTTGAACAAAGCGTTTTAATGGTCTTGCACCAAATTGTGGTTCATACGCTTCTTCACCTAGCCATTTTTTCGCTTCTTCTGTCACTTCAATTGAGATATGTTGATCTAATAATCTCATATTTAATTGTGTTAAAATTTTATCTACAATCATACTCATATCATCAACTGATAATGGTTTAAATAACACGATGTCATCCATACGATTTAATATTTCAGGTTTGAAGTATGCATGTAGACTGTCCATAACTGCTTTCTCTGTATCATCACTAATTTCACCAGCATCTTTTACATTTTCAAGTAATACTTGTGAACCAATATTACTAGTCATGATGATAATGGTATTTTTAAAGTCAACACTTCTACCTTTAGAATCCGTAAGACGACCTTCATCTAGTATTTGAAGTAATACATTAAAAACATCGCTATGTGCTTTTTCAACTTCGTCTAACAAAATAACTGAGTATGGATTACGTCTAACTGCTTCAGTTAATTGACCACCTTCATCGTGACCTACATAACCTGGAGGTGCACCAATTAAACGTGATACAGCATGTTTTTCCATATATTCGCTCATATCAATTCTAATCATATGTTTTTCAGAATCGAAAAGTGATGAAGCAAGCGATTTTGCTAATTCAGTTTTACCTACTCCAGTAGGTCCTAAGAATAAGAAACTTCCGATTGGTCTATTCGGATCTTTAATTCCAGCACGTGCTCTAACTACTGCGTCTGATACTAAATCAACTGCTTTATCTTGACCTACTACACGTTTGTGTAAGATGTCACTTAAACTTAATAGCTTTTCTCTTTCTGTTTCCACAAGTTTAGATACAGGTATACCTGTCCATTGACTAACTATGTCGCCTATTTCTTCATCTGAAACGACTTCACGAATCATTCTTTCACTATCTTCGCCAGTTTCATCTTGAAAGGCTTCCTCAAATTCTTGCAATTCTTTTTCTAATTGCGGAATTGTACCATATTGTAATTCTGCTGCTTTTTCAAGATTACCTTCTGTTTGTGCATCTTCAAGAGCTTGACGACTACTATCAAGTTCAGCACGTTTTTCTTGTACTTTAGCAATTTTTTCTTTTTCTTGTTCAACACGTGATTTTAAAGAGGATTGTTTTTCTTTTTCATTAGATAATTCCTCTTGAAGCTCTTCTAAACGATGTTTACTTGCGTTATCAGATTCATTTTTCAAGGCGCTTTCTTCAATTTCTAATTGCATTACTCGACGATTTACTTGGTCTAACTCTGTTGGATTTGATCCCATTTCTGTACGTATTGTCGCACAAGCTTGGTCGACTAAATCTATAGCTTTATCTGGCAAAAATCTATCGGTAATATATCTATCAGATAGCTCAGCCGCTGCAACAAGTGCACGGTCTTGTATACGTACACCATGGTAGACCTCATAACGTTCTTTTAGACCACGTAAAATTGATATTGTATTCTCAACATCAGGTTCACTGACCCCAACTTTTTGGAAACGACGTTCTAATGCTGAATCTTTTTCAATATATTCACGATATTCATTTAATGTCGTAGCACCTATACAATGCAATTCACCACGCGCAAGCATTGGTTTCAACATGTTTCCTGCGTCCATAGCACCATCAGTTTTACCAGCGCCTACTAACATATGAATTTCATCAATGAATAAGATGATTCGACCTTCAGATTCTTTTACTTCTTTCAATACTGCTTTTAAACGTTCTTCAAATTCACCTCTATATTTTGCACCTGCAACTAAGGCACTTAAATCAAGCTCGAAAATCGTTTTATCGAGTAATGATTCTGGAACGTCTTTACGTACAATTCGTTGTGCTAAACCTTCAACAATTGCAGTTTTACCTACACCTGGTTCACCGATTAAAACCGGATTATTTTTTGTTTTTCGACTTAATATACGAATTGTATTACGTATTTCTTCATCTCTACCGATGACAGGGTCCATTTTACCTTGACGTACTTCTTCTACAAGATCACGACCATATTTTTCTAAAGCTTCATAGTTTACTTCTGGATTTTGAGATGTCACATGATTTCCCCCTCTAACTTTAGTTATAATTTCTTTTATCACTTCTACTTTATTGCCGACCCATTTTTGAGTAGTTTCATCAGTATCTATGGCTGCACGTAATATATGCTCCATAGAAATAAACTCATCTTCATAGGACTTCATATATTTCTCGGCTTTGTCTAATAATTCATTTGTTTTAGCACTAATATACTGTCCATACTGAACATTGTCACCTTGTACAGTTGGATAATGACTTAATTGATTATCGTATGCTTTTATTAATTGATCAACATCAATATTTGCTCGTTCTAATATACTTTTAAATAAACTATCATTTTCATTCATTGCAGCTTTTAACAATGCTTCAACTTCAATGTTTTGTAATTCATATTCTTTACTGTACGCGACTGCTTTTTGTAAGGCACCTTGTACAGCATATGTCATTTGATTAATATCCAAATTATTTCACCTCTATCATTAAGAGTAGATCAATATAGAGAAATCAAATTTGACTTTGACTTTCTTTGACCTTAACTATATTATAGACCTTCCTATCTATTTAATCAACAATAAAAGCTTATTTTTTCATTTTATTACGACATAGAAATGAAAAAAGAGAAAGAACTTAATTCCAAATGAATAGAGTTCTTCCTCAATGATTAATTTATTATTTCTTCTTTATATTTTTTAATATCTCATCTGTCAATGCCTCTACGCCATCATTTTCAAGATGGATTCCGTCTGGAGCAAAATACTCTGTATGCCCTTTTGAGCGACTATACCAATCAATTAGGGTTACATTCTTTTTATTTTTAGCTGCTTTTGCCATCAACTCATTAACATGACTTTCATATGATCTTGGCACTCTTGTATTCACAAGATACACTTGTGCTTTGCCAAATTTGTCAATTAAATTATCTAATTGTTCTTTTGTAAAATCACCATTTGTACCTAACTCAAGTATGATTTGGTCTGATGGTTTATTATAATGTCTATATTGATTTTTAACGAGGCTCTCGGCCTGATAGAGTTGACGACCGACTTTGCCATCGATTTTAGCTTTGGGTACTTTCGTTTTAAATTGTTCCCCTATATCTACCATAACTGAATCACCAATTAATAACGGCTTAATTTGCGTATATACATCATTATCTTTTGTATTCGCTTTAGTTTTACCATCGCTTGTTAACGAAATATTATCAATCGGTATCATGTGAATAAGATATTGATCAGCCTCATCGGTATTAAATGTTTGCGCTTTGTTCGATATGGTATCTTTTCCAAACTTATCGAAAACGCCTATTAAAATGAAAATAGTAGGTAAAAGTATAACAAGCGTTACAATAGTTCTAATAAATTGAGGTTTGTATGTTTTTTTAATTGCAAAAGCCTTAAAACCTTGCTTTCTCAATGGTGTTTCTACATATTTAAATGATAATTCTGCAAATAAAACTGTAAGAATGATGTCCAAAATATAAACATACATTGGCATTTGACCATCAATAAAATAGCTATGAACAAAACTCATTATTGGGAAATGCCACAAGTACAAACTGTATGATCGCTTTCCAATATAAACAAATACAGGATTTCCTAATAACTTAGCTAAAATTGTAGTTGGATGAACAACACTTGCAATAATTAGCAAAGTCATTGTTGAAATAAGATAAAATCCACCGTTATAAATCCAATCACTTTCATCACTAACAGTAAAGAATAATAGAATTAAAAATGTAAGTCCTATGATACCCGCACTATTAATCACAGTTTTTAATCCTTTAGGTGGATTGGGATTTAATTTAAAAGGTGGCCAGATAAATGCTAGAAGTACACCTAAAAGCAGTGTCTGCAATCTTGTATCAGTTCCAAAATATACTCTAGAATGGTTCAAGTGAGGTTGAGAAATAACAACCATCATTAATAATGAAACCAGGGATATGATCCAAAACATCAGTATGACATTTTTCTTTTTCTTAACTATTGCCATAAATAATAAGAGTACTGCTGGGAAAAAAAGGTAAAACTGCTCTTCAATGGCTAGTGACCATAGGTGCTTTAAAGGCATAAAAGAAAATTGCTCGAAATAATTGACATCTTTAGCAATATACCACCAATTAGATACGTAAAATATTGCTGCTATCATATCATGTTTAACTCTTACAATATGCTCGGGGTGCAATAATAAAGTTGCAATTCCAACTACTACTATTAATGCAAATACCGCTGGTAATAACCTTTTAATACGACGAATCCAAAAATTTTTAAGATTTATTGTTCCAGTATCTTCATACTCTTTAAGTAATAAGCTCGTAATCAAATAACCTGAAATAACAAAAAAAGTATCTACGCCTAAAAAACCACCTGTTAACCATTGTTTATTCAAGTGATAAATAATAATACCAATGACTGCAATTGCTCGCAAACCATCTAATCCAGGCATATATCGTATTTTTTTAGCAGAGCGATATTCATTATTTAATTTTTTTCTCATTGTTACATTCTTCCCTAATAATAATAAATTTTATAAGACGCGTATTTTTAATCATTTTCATTAGACGCACGCTATTATTTCTAATCAATTTATTTAAACAAATCTTATCCTTATTAAATTAACAAGGTCATTCTTTAGATTACAACCATCCCTGCTATGTAATCAATGTTATTAATGAATATACTTTATAAGATATGCCTCGTTAAAAGGTTATAAGTCTTAAATATTGTAATACATTTGTAATACTAATTCAATTTTATTGTAGAGCTAATTTATAAAAAATATTAAATGAAAATACAATATTGTATTTTGAATTTCCTTTTATAAAGATAAAAAGAATAGCTACATCATTTCTCAAAACAATGAGTAGCTATCCTTTCAATTATCCGATGCCTAAAGCTATTTTGGCATAACGAGACATCATATCTTTATTCCATGGTGGACTCCATACAATCATTACTTCTGTATCAGAAATTTCCGGTATCTCAGCTAGAACGCTCTTAACTTGTTCAATAATTTGTGGTCCTAATGGACATCCCATCGAAGTTAATGTCATTTCAACTGTACATAAACCTTCATCATCAACATCAACTTTATATACTAAACCTAAATTAACGATATCTATCCCTAACTCAGGATCTATTACCATTTCAAGAGCGCCTAAGATACTATCTTTTAGTGCTTCTTCCATCAGTATCACCTCTTTAAAATTTTCTTTACACCAATATATCAAATATCCGACAAAACGCCAATAAAATGCTATGATACTGTTACATGATAATTAACAACACAAGGAGTAATATATGCAACCTTATTTAATTTGTCTAGATCTAGATGGTACATTATTAAATGACAATAAAGAAATCTCACCTTACACTAAACAAGTATTAACCGAATTACAACAATGTGGACACTACGTTATGATTGCTACTGGAAGACCTTATCGCGCAAGCCAGATGTATTATCATGAACTAAATATGAGCACACCTGTTGTTAACTTTAATGGAGCATTTGTACATCATCCAAAAGCAAACGATTTCAAAGTGATACATGAAGTACTTGATGTAGAAATTTCTAAAAATATTATTACAGCACTTCAACAATCTCATATTACAAATATCATTGCTGAAGTAAAAGACTACGTCTTTATAAATAGTTATGATCCAAGACTTTTCGAAGGTTTTTCAATGGGAAATCCTAAAATTCAAACGGGTAATTTACTTGAAAATCTTAATGAAGCACCTACGTCATTACTTGTTGAAGCAGAAGAAGAAAATATTCCTGAAATTAAAGATATGTTAACACATTTTTATGCAGAAAATATTGAACATCGTCGTTGGGGCGCACCGTTTCCAGTAATAGAAATTGTGAAACGTGGGATTAACAAAGCACGTGGAATCAAGCATGTTCAAAACTATTTAAACATCGCCGACGATCATATCATTGCGTTTGGTGATGAGGACAATGATATAGAAATGATAAAGTTTGCGACCCATGGCATTGCAATGGCCAATGGCTTGAAAGATTTAAAAGAAATAGCAAATGAGACTACGTTTAGTAATAATGAAGACGGAATAGGTCGTTATTTAAATGACTTTTTTAATTTGAAAATGCGTTATTATTAAGTTGAATAAACAATCCAAGTGATGATTAAAAAGGCATACGTGTTTCAATATCATACATATATAAAGGAGAGACAGCTATGAATAAAATTATAATAGTCGGTGCAGTTGCTGGTGGTGCGACTTGTGCAAGTCAAATTCGAAGATTAGATAAAGAGAGTGAAATCATTGTTTTTGAAAAAGATAGAGACATGAGCTTTGCTAATTGTGCATTACCTTATTATATTGGCAACGTTATCGAGGACCGTCGTAAAGTTTTAGCATACACGCCCAATCAATTTTATGACAAAAAGCAAATCACTGTAAAAACATACCATGAAGTTATACAAATCAATGATGAGAGACAAAAAGTTACTGTCTTAAATCATCAAACTAATCAAACTTTTGAAGAAAGCTACGATACATTGATTTTAAGTCCTGGCGCATCTGCAAATCGATTAAACACTCATAGTGATATCTCATTTACTGTGCGAAATCTCGAAGATACTGAAACAATTGATACCTTTATTACGAATACCAAAGCACAACGTGCACTTGTTGTTGGCGCGGGTTACATCTCTTTAGAAGTCCTTGAAAATTTACATCATAGAGGTTTGGATGTCACATGGATTCATCGCTCTACAAATATTAATAAACTGATGGATCAAGATATGAATCAACCCATCATCGACGAAATAGAAAAAAGAAATATCACTTATAGATTTAACGAAGAAATTAGTCACGTCAATGGACATGAAGTTACATTCACATCTGGTAAAGTTGAAAACTTTGATCTTATTATCGAAGGTGTAGGTACTCATCCAAATTCACAATTTATTAAATCATCTAACGTCATACTGAATGATAAAGGATATATCCCAGTAAATCATAATTTCCAAACAAATATACCAAATATTTATGCATTAGGTGATGTTATTACTTCACATTATCGTCATGTGAATTTACCGGCACAGGTTCCACTTGCTTGGGGAGCACACCGTGGTGCAAGTATTATAGCTGAACAACTTTCTGGAAATTCGTCTATTCACTTTAAAGGTTATCTAGGAAATAATATAGTGAAATTTTTTGACTATACATTAGCAAGTGTTGGCATCAAACCAAATGAACTTAAAAATTTCGATTATGATATGGTTGAAGTTAAGCAAGGAGCTCATGCAGGATATTACCCAGGAAATTCACCACTACATTTACGTGTTTATTTTGAAAAAGACTCGAGAAAACTTATACGCGCAGCAGCAGTTGGTAAACAAGGTGCCGATAAAAGAATAGACGTATTATCAATGGCAATGATGAATAATGCTACTGTGGATGATTTAACAGAATTTGAAGTAGCATATGCACCTCCTTATAGTCATCCAAAAGATTTAATTAATTTAATTGGGTATAAAGCGCAATAACATTCCACACAAATCATAATTTATGAATAGAATGGGAGAAATAGCAAGAGTGACTATTTAGGAAAATGAACTTATAATTTTCATATAAAAAGACCAAAATGAATTTTTTGAATTCATTTTGGTCTTTTTTTTAGGAATAATATGATGTTCATACTTCAATAAATATAAATCGTACGTTATTGTATCCAAGCATGTTTAACTTATTCCAAATATTTTAGAAATTGGGCCCCAAGGTAAAATAACACCAATAGCCATTGTAATTATGATTAAAATAATAGTAATCCAAAAGAATTTATGGCTAGTCTGTTGTTTTTTTCTTTTAGCAATAGAAATTTCCATAAATGCGATAACAGCTAAACCACATAACATTTTTAAAGTAAGTAGCATATGATTTCCACCTTCACCATTAGAGGCAGCCATAAACTCTTCGATTAATTCCCAAAAACCAGAAATTAATGTTAATAGCATGAATAATCTTAATGCCATATGCAAAGGCTTATAATAAGGTGATGCACCTTGCGTTTGTGAATAATTTAAATAAGTTGCGATAAATAAAATAATTGCTAATACCCAACTTAAAATATGGACATGTAACATGTTTGTCCCCCCATCTTTTTATTTCTAAATCATCATAACATATTTCTAAATATTTGATGATTCCATTACTTCAATTTTTATCAATAATTAAAATAATAAATATTTTGATAAGTATACAAAAAAGTCTAGAATAAAAATAATATCCCAGACTTTTTTAACGAATAGTCATTCGATGACTGAACTAAAAATGTATTAATATCAAGTTTTTGAACAGAAATTTTAAAATAAGCAAATTAAATTCCAACGCTCAACACATAGAATTACACTAAAATTTCTACAGACAAAGCAAGTTAGGGATTAGGGAGTAACATATTTACTCCACTCCCCTTTAACTTTTTAAAGAATTGTATAACTCTTAATTTTTAGATATATATGTTGTTAAAGTGCCAATATTATCTATAGTTACTTTGACTTCATCACCTGGTTGTAAAAATTGTGGTGGTTGTAAACCAGCACCCACACCAGCGGGTGTACCAGTTGCAATGATATCGCCTGGATGTAAAGCTACATATTTTGAAATCTTTTCGATGAGTTCATCTATTTTTAAAATCATCTCACCAGTGTTGCCATCTTGTCGAATTTCGTTATTCACTTTTGTTACGATATTTACATTCTCTGGCGCAGGTAATTCGTCTTTGGTTACTATATAAGGGCCCATTGGGCATGCCCCAGTTAAACTTTTTGATAAGAATGCTTGATCATGTGAACTTTGCGCAGTACGATCTGTAATATCATTGATAATTGTGTACCCATAAATATAATCTAAAGCTAATCCTCTAGGAATCTTTTCGCCTGATTTTCCAATTACAATTCCAAGTTCGCCTTCATAGTCCAATTGTTCTGTAATATCTTTATGATTAGGAATTGTTGCTTCATCACCAGTTAAAGATGAAGCCGCTTTAGTAAATACGTATAAACTATCAACTTCATGATTTAATTCACTAGCATGATCTTCATAATTTCTACCAAATGCAATCACATTATTAGGAGGTGTCACTGGTGGTAGAAAATCAATATCAGTGAATAAAAGTTTAAATTCCTCATCTCTTCCACTTTCTTCTGCTGCGACAACTGCTTTTCGAACTTGCTCTTGAAAGTCTAAAGTTTGATTTTGCTGTAAACCTGCAATTAAAGTTTTAGGATTAAAGTCTTTGTCCCCAAACTCAGCAAAAACCATTGGTAAATCCCAAACAGCATCTTCACGTTTTACTTTAACACCATATGAAGTTCTGTCATTATGTTTGAATGATAGAAATTTCATTCATAATCAACTCCTCATCTATATCTTATTACATATTATAACTATATCTAAGTTCAAATAACAAATATAAAAGTAAGAAAATTAAGAAAGTTTATTTGTAAGCTTAATAACAGACATATATACAGTGAAACCGTGTTTTCTTGGTTAGGATGAAAACACGGCTTATTGTTTCCCACTTTATCAAAGTAACTTTGAATTTTAATCATCTATTTCTAATGTACCAAATTTGAAAAAATATAAGTAACCCTTTACAGGTCGTTTAAGTATGGTTTCTAAAGTATTTCGATAATACGTCATTTGTATCTGATATTTTTCTTTGAGCTGATTCCCTATTTCTTCATCACTCATACCTTTTCTTCTATTAAAAGCATCTGTTTTGTAATCAACAAAGTAAAATTGTCCGTCACTTTCATATATTAAATCAATCATACCTTGAATAATGGATACATCTTCATCTTCACTTGTAAGTCCATCAACTTTAATTTGATTTACCACAAAAGGTAATTCAGTATAAACATTGTCAGCTTGAGCTATTTCCATATAGAGAGGGCCATCAATGAAATGCATAATCTCATCTATTCTAATATCCTCTTTTGCATCTTCATCAATAAGTTGTTTGTCAATCAATCCATCGATATATTGGAGTAATTCGTCTTTTGTTAAACGTTGTTCTCTAAAAGGTAAGTGTTGCATGACTGTATGCATTAAAGTCCCTATTTCATTTGCTTTTCTTTTTTTTGTTTGGGTAAGAAACTTGGGTCTTTCATATGATGCAACACCAATACGATATTGACGTACTCTATCATAATTTGTATTACTTTCTTCAGTTTCTAATTGGCGTTTTAACTCTGATACCGACTGTTTAGATGGTTTCATCGTGTTAACTTTAAAAGGATAGTCATAAGAAAGCTGTTGATGAATTTTAATTTTCACATCTTCATTACCAGTATTTATGGCCTTTAATTCTTCGATTGTTCTTATTTCATTATCATTGACCACTTCTTCAGTTGAAACATCCTCGTAATGATCAATCACTATTGATACGCGTGGCTTCACTTCAGAATTTAATTGATCAATATCTCTTTCAAATCTTTGATCATTTGGCAATGAAGGCGATTGATGCTTAGCCAAAATACCATAAATTAGAACAAATGGATTTGTGGCAGTAAGGCGTTCATTAACTGCTATATGTGTGTCTGAAACAGCTAATTTTTCATATTTAATTAACGATTTTTCATCTTTGACTCTTCCAACTAAAATAAGTTGCTCTTTTGCTCGTGTCAACGCAACATAGATTAAACGCATCTCTTCTGATATAAGTTCTTTTTCATTTATTGCTCTATATGCCACAGAGGCAAGCGAAGGAAAAGCCATATCTTTATTTACATCAAAATAATCCATACCTAAACCATATTGTTGATTTAGAATAACTGGTGCATTCAGGTCACCTTTGTTGAATTTTTTAGATAATCCTGAGTAAATTACAAATGGAAATTCTAATCCTTTACTACTGTGAATCGTCATCATTCTAACCACATTATCGTTAGGACCTACGACATTTTCTTCACCAAAATCTTTTTTACGATCAATAAGCTCATCAATAAAACGAATAAATTGGAATAAACCTCTGAAACTTGAATTTTCAAATTCAACAGCTTTATTAAATAGCCCATACAGATTCGCTCTTCTACCTTTACCTCCAATAAGACCGCTAAAGTACTGAATTACAAAATGATCATTATAAAATTTATCAATTAATTGGTAAACCGGTTGACTTTGACTATAATTTTGATATTTTTGTATATCCTGAATAAAACGATTTAACTTGTCAACCAATCTAGAATCAGCTTTTTCATCAATCATATAATTTTTTATAGATTGATAAAAGTAATCATCATGAGGGCTTACAACTCTTATTTTAGCTAATTCTTCTTCAGTAAATTGATATATTACAGAACGCATCAAACCCACTAAATAAATGTCTTGAAGTGGATTATCTATTGTTCTTAAAAATGAAAGAACAAGACGTACTTCAGTTTGCTCAAAATATCCTTCCTTACTATTTACGTGAAAAGGGATATCATTATTTTTAAAAGCTTGTTGAAGATTACGAGCTTGACCAAAACTTCGCTCTAAAATTACGATATCTTTATATGTTGCTTTTCTGTATTGACCTGTTTTCATATCGTATACGTTTTGATGATTAATAATATCTTTAACTTGCTCAACAATGTAATTCGCTTCTTGTTCACTTCCAGTTAAGTCACTATTTTCTGAACTTGCCTCAATAAGTGCCCGTAATTGAACAGGATGTGAAACTTCGTCATATGGTGCACCAAAATACAATTGCGCTGCATCATCATATGAAATTTCTCCTACTTGTTCATCCATCATATGTTTGAACAAATAATTGGTTGTAGATAACACTTCCTGTCTCGAACGAAAGTTTTGCGATAAGTCAATGCGTAAGCCACTTTCAGTTCCACTACTAGAAAAGCGATTATATTTTTCAATAAATAAACTGGGATCAGCTTGTCTAAATTTATAAATAGACTGCTTCACATCCCCAACCATGAACAAATTACCATCGTGTTCTTCACCAGTTTTAATACAAGATAATATTTTTTCTTGCACTCTATTAGTATCTTGATACTCATCAACTAGGATTTCTTTAAAATGTTCACGATACGTTTCAGCGATACGCGAAGGCGAGCCATCTTCGTTAGTAAGAATGCGTAATGCAAAATGTTCATAATCTGAGAAATCCAAAATATTACGACTTCGTTTTTGAACACCAAATGATTGAATCACGTCTTGAACTATTTGAGCTAAATAAGCCACTCGATGTGCGAGTTGTTGCATATCTCTTTGCAAATCTTCTGCATTTCTAGAAAAATAATCATTTTTTACTTTCATAACTAAAGATTTATATTTATCATAATGTTGTTTTGCTTCATTTAAAGCATCTTCCATGCCTTCATTTGCTTCTTTTATCTTGCTATTTATTGCCGGAAAACGACTCATAAATTCATGTTGTGTGATAACATCTGTATTTAATACTTTACCTTCAATGGCTTTAGTAATAAACATGCGTTCGGTTTCAATAACTTCAAGCTGCTTATCAACACTTTCCATCATTGAGAATAAGTCATAACTTTTTTGTAATTCCTCATATCCTGCTTTCATAAAAATCATTGCTAAATCATTGATAAGCTGCATTAATTCTCGCTGTTTATTTTCTTCTTTGTATGGTTGCGCTAATTGATTGAGCCATTCAAATGGTTGAGGATTAGCAATACTGAAAAAATATAACTGCTTAATAATACTTCTAAATTGATCATCATTCCTATCTGATGATAGTTGTTCGGTTAATTCTATAAAGTGAGGATCTAATTTATCATAGTGTTGTTCTAAAACATCATCAATAGTTTGTTCTAATAATAATATATTTTCCGCTTCACTACTTGTTCTAAAATGAGGATCGATATCTAATACGTCATAATGCTGCTGAATCAATTTCAAACAGAAACTGTGTAAAGTAGAAATCTGTGCTTGATGAATTTTGATTCGCTGATTCTTTAAATGTTCATTGTTAGGATCCTTAAAAGATGCTTCTTGTATACGTTTATCAACTCGATGCTTCATCTCACGTGCGCTTAAATTCGTAAATGTTACAACTAGTAACCGATCTACATCTAC